>VOFC01000719.1_pt1 | contig 58001 bp, 85 predicted proteins | sample 5384161 | NCBI WGS metagenome assembly VOFC01 (sample SAMN12384722, study PRJNA508395) | human gut metagenome | isolation source: healthy gut B | host: Homo sapiens
CTCGGCTTTTGCAGCTCCATCGTACGGAATTTGTACATCTGGAACGGCTTATTATGCAGTCCCACACGCTCCTGCTTAAAGATCACAGGACCTTCGCTCGTGCACTTGATAAGAAGCGCGGTAACAAGCAGTACCGGTGAAAAGATCACCAGTGCAATGGCACCGAATACAATATCAAAAGCCCTCTTTGCCACCATGTTTAACGTATTTGTCAATGGCACATGCCTGATATTGATCACAGGCAGTCCGTTCAGATCTTCCGTATACGGCTTACTCGGAATAACGCTGTTATAATCCGGAATGAACTTTGTATGCACACCGGATTTTTCGCACAGGTTAACAATTTCTTCCAATCGTCCGTAATTTTCCAATGCCAGCGTAACGGCAATTTCATCCAGCTTGTTCTCTGGCAGAATATAAAACAGATTATCAATCTGCCCGATTACCTTGATGCCTCTGTATTCCGTACCACGCGGGATCTTGTCATCCAGAATACCTCTGACAACATAGCCCCACTGCGGATTCTGTTTGATCCTGTCAATATAAAGCTCTGCCGCTCTTGAATAACCGACCAGCAGGATGTACTTCACATTATATCCCTTTTTACGCAGAATACGGAGCCATTTGTGGATCATGACACGAATCAGTGAATCAGAGATATATTCAACACGTAGAAATAAAATAACATACTACGGGAGAAATCCGGCTGATTGATAATATACAATCCTGCGATCAGGAACAGAAGCCCCACCGTATTGGCTCGCATGACATTGTAAATGCCACGGCGCATGCTTGTCGCGCGCTTTGCGGTATAAAGCGATGTAATATAATATAAAAAGATATAAACCGGAACGATCAATATAAGTGCGCTGAAATATGTCTCCGGCGGCAACGCTTCATTCCCGGAATACAAAACCGGCAGATGACTGCGGAATTTCAAAAACCATGCCAGAGCATATGCAATTACGATAATGATTGCGTCCAGCACGACATGCATCCGGTTAAACATTTTCTGATTATCCTTTATCATGGTTCTACCACCCAATCCATATACAATACGATATTTTACAATATTTACAACAAAAGGGCAACATTTTTATTCTTAAGAATCAATGAATCAACCGTCTGACAACGCCCGCATACAGCATTCCCTGTATTTTGCAGTACTGCCACAATCTACGCGCGGAAAACGGAATCTTATGCTTTCTGCCCTCTTTGGAGCAGGACAGCCGGATGCCCTTCCACAGTCCCCGCAGATAAAGAAGCCCAAATCCCTTTTTTATAAAGAAAAGAGTCTTGACAAGAAATCCCAAAAGTAAAAACGGCAGATTTAAAATCAGCTGCAAAAGCGGCATATTTTTATAGATCAGATAAATACTGTTGCGAGAGGAGAGATCCACCTTGAACGCGTTGTATCTCGATCCGCTTGCGCCGCTTCCCGCATGGTAAACGATCGCATCCGGGCAATAACCGTTCTGATACCCAAATATCCTTGCACGATAACCGATATCGATATCCTCCAGATACGCAAAATGATTTTCATCAAAATAGCCGATCTTTGCAAACACATCCCGCCGGTAGATCGCTGCACCGCCGCAGGCGGCAAAAATCTTTGACGGCTCTGTATACCGCCCGCTGTCCATGCCTTTTCCTCTGGCAAATGCCCAGCCGAGTGCACAATAGAAATCACCTGCATCATCAATGATCTCCGGCTCTTTCATGGAAAGCATCTTGGCACTGATGCTGAAATAACCCGGTCGCGCGTCCATGCTTTTTTCCAGATTTGCCACAAAACGGTCATCCACCACGGTATCATTGTTGAGCAGGAGCACATAAGGCGTTCTGCTGGCTCTGATCCCCTGATTGACTGCTTTGCAGAACCCAAGATTCTCTTCATTGACAATCAGCTCCACCCACGGGAATTTCTCCGCCACAAGTTCTCTGCTCCCGTCCGAAGATCCATTATCCACGACAATCGTTGCAAACTCCGTCTCCTTGCAGTGAGAAAGAAAGGTCAGACAATCTTCCATATACTTTATACCGTTGTAATTTGGAATCACTACCGTTGTTTTGATCATATTATTGTTTACTCCCCGGCAGATATACGATCCTGCCCTGTTTCTGCTCAGCATCTTTGCGATATATGGTCTGCTGCAGCGGAGGATCCGTCACATCCACAGTCATGGATGCACGGTGCAGATAGCCGCTGTAACGCTTTTTCAGCCCCGCAAATACATGTTCTCCGTACTTTGCACCGGACAATGTGCCACTTTCCGCCACCCTGCCTCTTCTACACTCATTTGAGCAGACTGCCACAACATCCGGGCGCTGCACAAAAATATCCTTCCAGTCGATCCGGTAAAAGCCCAGATGATTTGTATGACAGATCTCCGCCTGCCATCCGTTCTGCCTTGCAAAGTCCTCCAGTGCACGCTTTCCCGCCTCATAAGCATAGAGCTTACTCTGCGGATTGTCTGCGGTAGAACCGAGATGTGCCCGCCAGTGATAACAGATCTGCGGAATATGTGCGATTTTACGATCCATATACGCCTGCGGATAAAGAAGACGTCCTTCTGTATCCTTTGGTCCTTCCTTTCCGATCTCATATACAGTGCGGAGAAACAGATCATAATCCTGTGCACCGTCATAGTTGCTGCGAAACTGCAGCTTTTTCATAAGATCTGCACGGATCGCAGAAAAATGACAGATGTAATTATTGGAAAGCAGATAGTCCAGATTAAAATCCGGCTTCCAGTTCGGCTCAAACACGGTCGTTCCGGTCTGGTCGATCTTATCCTCATCGGTATATAAAAACAGATAGTCCTGCTCCTCAAGCCGCTGCATCATATAGGCAAGTGCATCCTTGCACAAAAGATCATCATGATCCAGAAGCCCGATATACTCTCCTGTTGCATGGGCAAGTGCTTCATTTGTATTATGGGATATTCCGGCATTTTCCTGCAGTCTGAAATAAGTCAGCCTGTCATCCCGGTACGTCTTTGCCACACGCTCCACCCGGTCTGATGCGGAAGCATCCGCCAGCACAAGCTGCAGCTTTTTGTAGCTCTGTCCCAGAACAGAGTCGATCATTTCGCGCAGATATGTTTCATCGGTCTCATACGCCGGTACTAAAATACTGAACGTATACGCTTTTTTCCCATGTTCTGTTTTCTGCTCCCGAAAGTGCATCCATTTCCCAACGTTCCTTCGTTGTCACCTGCCGCATATAAGAAGCTGCCTGTCTGCCTGCCTGATCCATTCCTTTTTTATCTATTCTTTCAAGTACAGCCGTTATTGTATTTGCAATGCCATTTCGTTTCAGATAAGAAACGGTTCTTCGGATCTTACTCATAAGCTGCCTCCTGTCTTACTCCCTTTCGCCTTCTTTTTGGGTCAGCAGGAAGGCGGAATAAAATAACACTGCATATCCGATCAGATAAACAGAATAATAGTACATAAACAGTCTGGACGGTGCTGTCAGAAATACAAGCGGCACTTTCACAAGTGCGGTCAAAAGCAGAAACAGCGGAAGCCATTTCTTACGGATCAATAAAATAACGGATGATACAAGTAGTATCAGAACTGCCGGCAATGCAGAATATACCAGATCCGTCACTGCCAACTTCTGTGTATAGTCTTTTTTGTGTCCTTAATTCCAGCCCTTTAATAACAGCCGTTCTTGTTTTGTCAGAGATCGGGCTGCTCAGCGGATACTGCCGGAACGTGATATAATTCGGTACAGACTCTGTAAAGAGTTCCGTCGTATTTTCCAGAAGTCCTGTAGATGACACAAATGTCTCAAACCGTTCTTTCAGAAAAACAGCCGGATAACGCAGGATCAGTTTATAATATGCCTGCTTAAAAGAAGCGAACTCTTTGTCGGTATAGGATCTCTGGAAGTCCGGGCGGCTCCAGAACAGATTGATCCCTGTCTTTCCTTCTCTTGCGCCTTCCAGTGTCACCTCCACACTGACAACCTTGTCAATTTCAGCAAGCAGTTGTCTGTCGACTGCAGTGTCTGTTTCATGCGCTGCCTCAACCAGTGGTACAAGCGGTAGTACAACGCTTGTCAGTTCATATTGGCTGCCACTTGTTATTTTTTCGCCCAGTTTTTGCGGTACAAATAAAATAACAGCGCACATCGAATATAGTAACATCTGTTTCCGGTATTTCCTTCCTCTGCCCATCCAAAGAAGCAGCAGCGGGAAACAAACCACATAATAAATCGCTTCTGTCCGCCACACAGTCACAACTGCAGCAAGCACCGACAGATACCATGCAGGCATCGTATTCTTTTTCCAGTTAAAATACAGCTCTGCCAAAAGCCAGAGTTCCAAAAACGCATGCATACTGACACGCATCGGATACAGGTTCGAATCCAGTACCGGTAACAACAGGAACGGAACAAGCATCAATAAATAACAGAGGCTTTTTTTTCTTTTTTCCTATCTGCTCCGGCTCTGCAGACAGGCAGAGTGTCACCAGTCTTGCAATGATCAGGGAAATACAGATGATCTGCACCAGGATCACGCCCGCCGGAAACGGAAACAACATCAGAGCATATATATAAAATACGCTTGTTATATAATTCTGCCAAAAATGCGGAAAGAGCTGCACAGCACTCGTTAGGATTCCAAACTCATCCATACGCCAGATGCCCGGCCACGTCAGAAGCAAAAGAACAAGCATCAACAGGAAATACCCAAATGCCACTCTTTTGAATGTCTTATCAGCCTTTTTGCAAACATAAAAAATTCCCTGCCATACTGCGATCAGCAGGAAAAGGAACACAAGTTTTACACCACAGGTTTCAATCGATTTTACGATATTTTTCGCAGAGCTGAAGTCAAACACCACATACTGGAAGATAAAGTGGTCTGTCCAAAAGCTCAGGAGAAAATGAACGCAGGAAATCACCAGTGCTGTTTTATAAAGTTGTAAGCCCTTCTTTTCCTGCTTCATGGTCTCTCCTTTCTCATTCTTCTATCTCTCAGCCTTTATAGTGTTCGAGGAAGTAATTCAGTTCCTCCGGCGTTCCGAGTACATGCACCTTCTCAAAATCCACGATGGAAATGCGGACATCTCCGCCCTTGGAGATCAGGTAATTGTAAAGCGGTGCGACATATTTTTCACCCTTTTCCAGCTTTTCTTCGCTGGTATAGTATTCGTTATAAAGCTGTTCGTACAGTGCACAGGTCTTGAAATAATAAGCACCGAGTGTACAGTTGTCGGAAATACGTTCTTTTCACGTACCTCTACGACTTTGCCGTTTGCATCCAGCTTTGCAAAGCTCCAGTGCTCGCCCGGTGCATGGAAACACGGAATGAAACCGTCTCCGGCAATCTGCTCCGTCTTCATTTCATAGGCTTCCACATACGTATCGATATTATAAATCATCAGGGCAGATTCCTTATCCCACATTCTTCGCCAGCATGGCTGTGGTCGCCTGTCCGTCTGTCAGATAATCGATCCCGATCACCGTTACATTGGTGATACCGATCTTTTCACAGGAGCTGCGGATGAATTTCTCCGCATCGTCTTCTTTACGAACAACAAAGATATAGTCATTTTTCCGGGTCTGCAAAGCCCTTCAGACTTTCCATTGACCAGTCAAATAAAGTTCTGCCATGCGCCTCGATCTGGTATTTGGGCACCTTGTAGCCCGCTTTGCGGAAACGGGAACCAAGTCCTGCCATTGTGATCACAACTGTCATTTTCATGTCATATCCTCCTACATTATCTCGCCGTCATGTGCCATCAGGGAAGCACCGTATACGTTCTGTGCTGCCAGAAGCTCTGCAAGCAGCTTGTTTTCCTGTGCTGTTTTGATCTCAATGATCAGATCCATGCCATCCTTACTGAGATTCCGTGATTTTACAGCCGGGCGTTTTGCATACTGCCCTACGATCTGCATGATCCCAGCTTCCGCCTGTGCATCTTTGGCATTGACAACAAGCAGTACACTTGCTTTTCCCACCGGTGTCAGTTCCAATAAAAACAACCCGATCGTCAGGACAAGTGACATGATCATACCGATCTTATACATTTCTGCGCCACAGATAATACCGATACTGATCGACCAGAATAAAAAGATCAGATCCATCGGGTCTTTGATCGCCGTCCGGAATCTGACAATAGAAAGTGCACCGACCATACCGAGGGAGATCACAAGGTTAGACTGCATTGCCAAAATGATACTCGATGTAATGACCGCGATCATAAACAGCGCAATATTAAATGTCTTGGAATAAAAGGTCTTCTTTGTTGCCACATAATATACAATAAAAATATACAATGCCAGCGCACACGTTACCGCCAGTGTGACAAGGATCCTTACAGTTGTGATATCGCTTCCGCCAAAGCCCTCCAGAAAAGATTTTTTAAAGATGTTCGAAAAAGTGTTCATTGCCTGCCCTCTTTCTGCAAAGATAATATTTGGAAAAGGTCTCCTGTCTGAGCTTTCCCAGATCCAGCTGCTGTTTCAAAACCGCCGGAAGGTACTCATCATACTTGACCTCCAGCAAATGTTCTCCCGGTGGAGCAGCGGTATTTTCTGCATTTCTTCCTCAAAAAAGTGGGAAAAATCCACAGAAGCCGCAATATTTTTATCAAATGTGATCCGCACATTTCCTCTTCTGTCCACATAGGGAATGCGGTCATATGCCACGATCACCTTAGGCTGCATCCGTCTTGTGCGCATCAGGAGCAAAAACTGTGCAAGGAGCGGTGGATAGCTTTCCAGATCCTTCTGATCGATTGGAAGCAGCTGCCCCCGGATCAGCATATCCGCCTGCTGACGGGATAGCGGAGCCGCATATTTCCGCGTCATACCGTTTTCTTTGATTTTTTCTCCAGCTTGATCGAAGCATCACCGGCATTGTAAATGCGGATCCTGTATTTTACACGCGGATCCACGCCGGCTTCATTGCTGTAAAAGCTGTTATTGTGATAATCGTCAAAATAAACGCTGCGGATATGGTAATACCCCTGCTCTCCCACATGGGCGTCCTTCGCGATCAGTGGCTCGAGCCGCATCCCAAGCATCAGCAGATCTTTTTCATTCACACCGAACTTATATTCATGCCTGCTTTTTGCGATCGCCACGTTTTCACTCCTCTCCGCCTTATAAACCGTCTATCATACTGTCCATATATGCCATACGCTGCTTCGTAAATTCCGTCAGAAGCGACAGATCCGTAGAAGCATTGCCGCCCGGCCATCTTTCCATTTCCCGTGCCATGGCACCGGAACCGGTCAGCTCCTGTTGCAGGTGCTGTGCTCTTTCCAGCAGTGCCTCGGTCGTAAAGGCTTTTTCTTTCCAGTCTTCCCACTTTTCTTTTGCAAGTGCCCGTGCATGATCCGCATCCAGCGCGATCGCCCGGCAGCCCGGTTCAAACTGCACCTGCGTCCCGGTTTCCTCCAGCGTTTCTTCCGCATAATACTTGTTATCCGCATAAACCGCGCCAAAGGAGATATTCAGATCCCACGGGATAAAATAACCTCTGTAATTTCCATTTTCGTTCCGTGCTGCATAGTACACACATTTTTATTACTGTTATCGAATCCACCGATTGCCTGAAAAAACAGCCAGTTATCCACAAGATTGGATAGGTTGACAAGCTGTCCGATCTGCCGTGAAAAAGTTTTATCATCTGCCTCGATACAGGCAGCCAGACGGCGCAGCGGTTCCCACTCTTCCTCTGTCCCAAGAACCTGATTTCCCTTCAGGTAAAAACCACCCCTGTAATCGATCTGGTTTAAATCGGGTAGTCCGCCCAGAAAATCACTTTCCTGCCAGGCAGCGGCATATTTTTTCTTGTAAAGCCGCTCGGGCAGTGTATCATTACCTGCATTTGCAGACAGTCCAAGCTGCTTTCTGTCAATCGGATGCGTCAGCAGATACAAGCCGGTATAAGAATCATTGATCAGCACTTCCACATATTCGCCCTGCATGCCAAAATTTTTACCATAGGGATTGTCATAGGCGCCTGTTTCCTGCCACAGATCCATGCACAGCTTGTCACGCGCAGCCTTGTATTATCCGCATACAGGCTGTTTAAAATCCAGTCATCATCATCCCGGATGCCCAAAAGATTACAGTTCTTTTTCTCAAAGCTGCCGTCCTTTTTCTTCTTTTTCAGCATAAGGCGAAGACTTTTTCTTCTCGTATGCCAGACTTGTATTGCCTCTGAGCCTGCTTGTCGTATAACAGGTCGTGACCCAGTCGGTCTTCGTATTACTGTCATATAAGGAAAAAGCATACAACATTTCTCCTGCTTCCGTCATTTCCTCCGTGGACGTAAATGTCACAACAGGCAGTCCTGTCAGTTTCAAGGAATATGCAGCATACACATTTCCCTTTGCCGCCAAAAACGGGATCGCATGATTTTCCGCCATCAGCGTCTGCTTGTCTTCTTTGCCGAAATCCTCCAGAAACAGGACAGTCTCACCATTCTCTGCACGGATCTCCCCTGCTCTCCCATAAAGAATCCGATGCGGAAAGCGGCAGAAAAAAAGTCTTGCTGCCGTCATCATACGGAAGCTTTTCTCCGGCAAAGCAGAGAGAAAAACCTTCCAGCGTTTCCTGCTCCTGCATACGGGATGCAATCTTTTCCGCCTTGTGCTCCGTTACGGTCTGATAGGACAGTCCGCCGTCTTCCCTTTGCCAGATGCTATATGCAGTTATGAGTATAAGGAGCAGCATGCTGCCCCATATCAGAAACTTTCTCATAGATTACTGATTCTGTGGACGGCTTTTCTTACAGATCTCACCCATTTCATCTACGCTGCAGCGCAGAAATTCATCCGGACGGATCGTTCTGTCATCTACATAAAAGCCCTTATGACCCGGCCATGGTTTTCCGTAAACAATCTCATCGTATGGAATATCCCATTTTTCCAGCCATGCCAGAAGCACCTTTGCGGTATTGGCATTGATCAGTCCGATGTTGCCATGATAGCTGTTCATGTTACGGGATGTAAACAGCACGATCTTCGCGCCTCCCGCCTTATATTCACGGATCTTATCGATCATTTCCGGGTAAGGAACCAGATCGATATACGCCTCCTCCTTTTTCTTGATCGGACACAGCGTACCGTCTATATCAAAAACAAAATGTCAGATCTTCGTACATGTCTCTACCTCCTCTAAAATTCTGATCGCATTCATTAAAAAGCCAAATACTTTACCCCGGCTGATCCATATGGTATGGCAACATGGATAAAAACAGACTTGCTTCATATAATCTGACTCTGACATAGTCAAAGCCGTTCTTTCCAGATAGTTCTTAAATACTTCTATATACGGCGCAGCATCCGCATCAATGCTCAGATGGATCTTCATATCCCGGTCCATTGTGATGAGGTACAGACCGCTGTTAAAGAAATCATAGCAACCGCAGATCGAATGGGACAGTTTTGCGAGATCATAGTACACATCTGTATACATATCCTCTTCATTGAGCGCCCCCTTCGGATCGATCAGCTTCAGCAGATTTGCTTCCCGGCTGTACAGGATGTTGGAAAAACACAGATCCCCATGGCCGATCGCAAGGGCATTTTCTGCCGGACGCACTGCGATCTTCTCATACAGCCGCAGATACTTCTCTACCACCGCATCAATGCCTGCATAGTCTGTTCCCATGGAAAGCAGTGCATCGAACCGGCTGTAGGCAGGCAGCTTTTTCAGATCCGCCATACGTTCCTTCAGCTTCTCCACATAGAGGGCATCCGCAACCGCTTTCGCTTCCTTCTCGGAAACCTGTTTTCTGCCGCGGATGTTAATGAAGTAAAACAGCTTATCCAGAATATCGGAAAGCCCCTCCGTGCTGACCGCACCATGTACGAACCGGATCGCGATATCGGTCATATGATAGCGTTCCATCGTATAGCTGGCACCGTTTGCATCCTCCCGGTAATCATATGGCATGACAAACCACATTTTCATATTGTCGGGCAGAAAATAATAAAACTTATATTCAGATTTAATTTTTTCTATTTTTGTTGATTTCTTTGTTACTGTATAGGCATCGCCGGCAAGTGCGTTGAAAAATCTGGCATCAAAGCCACCGGTAATAAAGGTCAGGGAAATGATTCAAGTCTGACAGATCCATAAATGCAGCTGTTTCTACCCGTTCTGCCAGTACATTCCGTTCCAAAAGCTGCTGTGCTTTCTTGTCGTATGTTTCCACATCAGGGAGCATCACTGCTGCAGGCTGATCGCCACAGTATACAGTGTAGCATTCATTCACATAAGCCGTCTTTGTCAGAAGCGTCTGGAACTGCGCAGTATCTGCCAGTCCAAAGTTGGAATACAGATAAACACTGCCCGCCCCTCTTGCATTTTTTTGTTAATTCTTCTTTTAACTTTTCGTTTTTCTCGTTCACCACTGATCGAATACATGGAGACCACGTTTTTATTTTTCTCGATCTCCTCCCGCATTCTGTTTTTCAGTGTCACACGTTTAAAGATCGTATCTCCATAGGATTTATCTCCTGTAATGGACCGGATCTCTTTATTCGGTTTCAGACTGTCATCATAGATAACGATTACTTTCTTCATGCCCGTTCCTTTCTGTGATAGAGCAGATAGCTCACATAGCCGAGTATCGTCAGGATCAGAAGTGCGATCGCACCCATCCTTGTATATGTCTCCAGAAGACTGCTCTCTCCTTTTAACAGCACCGCTTCAATATAGGAAGCAAAATCACCCAATCCGAATGAAATATGCATCCATATAGATAACGCCCGCAATGTAATAATTTCAGCGCCCCAGCCAAGGAAGGAAGCTGCCACGATCAGTGCAGAACGTCCCGTGATCAGCTCATGGGTAAAGTCATACCAGGACTTTACAATATCCAGTCCACGCAGTGCCACCAGTGCCCGCCCGGATGTTTTCCGCATGATCAGATACCGGTTTAAGTACGTATAGCTCGCCGGAATTGCCAGATACACAAGCGCGATCACAAAAAAGAGCTACCAGAAATACGATCGTGATCACGGAAATGCCCCCGCGCAGGATCAGATCCAGCGGCAGTAAAACGCAAAGAAGCGCAAGGGTATCAAAAACCGGTCTACCAGAACGCTTAAAAAGCCTACCTGCCAGATTTTCGTGACCCGTGCGATCTCTTCAATACGATATAATTCGCCCAGCTTGAACGGAATGATTAAATTGATAAAGGTTGTCCGCAGGTAGAGCAGGATAAAACGTCCGAAGCTGATCCTGTGTTCCATCAGAACCAGATACAGGCGCAGCATTTTAAAGAAATGCACCGCTATAAACCCGACTGCGATCGTAAGTATGCAAATCATGATACGCTCCGTTTTCTTTTATGCCTGTGGCTCGCAGTCCGCAAGCTCTTCAATCTGTCTGCTCGTGTAGCTTTCTCTTACTACCTCACGGTATTCCTGTTTGATCTTCTCATGGTCAAACAGATAACCAAATGCCATTTTCAGGACTGTGACAGCCTGATTTACCATTTTTACATTGGATACCTGATCATCTTCTCTCCAGGAAACCGGATAAAAGATAATATCATGCTTGTAGTAATGAGATGCCAGGATCATGACATAATTGAACATCAGATTATCCGGGAACTTTTCAAAGAAGGAATCCTCCAGCATCTTTGTGCTGTACAGGTTCAGTCCGCTTCCCAGATCAAAGATCCTCTGCTTTGTGATAAACGCAAAAATAAAATCATATACCACATTTCCCAGTGTACGGAATGTGGAATAGCCTTTCAGTCTGGAGCCTTTCATAAATCTGGCACCCAGTACACAATCATGCTTCTGATAGATCTTCTTATCCAGCATCGGGACAAAATCATGGATGTCTCCCTGATCGTCTCCGTGCAGCATGCAGACATAATCATAACCATGCTCCACTGCATAATGGAATGCCATCTTCTGCGAACCGCCCAGACCGTAATTATCATCATTACGCATCAGCTTCACAGGCAGAGACGGATGCTCTGCAAGATACTCCATTACCACCTGTTCGGTATGATCCGTACTGCGGTTATTGACAACCAGGATTTCCTCAAAATAAGGAACTACCTCCTCGTCAAGCTGGTGCAGCACACGTACAATCTGTTTTTCACAGTTATATGCCGGTATAAAAAAGCAGCATTCTGTCATTCATATGTTACCCTTCCTTCTGTTCCAAAAAGATCTTTCTCGTAATAAAATTATAAACCATCACAATAGCAGTCGCAACAATTTTGGCTGCTGCAGTCACTGTTGTCGGGCCGATCAGATTCTTCAGCCATGTCCAGTTTTCATACAGGACATCGATCGATACTTTGATGATCAGCTCATTGATCACAAGTCCGATCAGGCTCAGTATCGTGAAGATGATAAATTCTTTTTTTCTGTCCATGTCCTCTTTGCGGACAAATACATACTTCATGGACAGCAGATAATTCACAATAACAGATATAGTAAATCCAAAAAACGCGCCGACAAGTGCTGCGCTGCCTGTGGGCATACCTGCCACGCTTCGCAGAAGCGTGGACAGTCCCATAGTGATCAGAAAATCGATCAGAAAAACAGACAACTCCGACAACGCCGAATTTTAATATCTGTTCTATTAGTTTTTTCATATCAGATAACTCCTATACTTCAGGAATCATAGCAAGTACTGCGTTCTTCAGTGCTTCCAGTTTTTCTTCGGAATCCTGCAGGGAAGTACCCTTTACACCCATGTAGAACTTGATCTTAGGCTCTGTTCCGGACGGACGTGCACAACACCAGGGAATCATTTTCCAGATCAAAGTACAGTACATTTGACTTCGGAAGACCTGTACTGCTCTTTTCGCCTGTTGCCATATCCGTTACAACATCTGCATCGTAGTCGCGTACCTTCAGTACCTTCAGACCTGCCAGCTCCTTTGCAGGATTTTTGCGGAGTGCAGCCATGATATCTTTGATCGCCTGTGCGCCTGTGACACCCTTCATGGTGATCGTGTGCAGACCTTCCTTTGAAATATCCGTACTCTTCGTAGATCTTCAGCATCTGATCCCAGAGTGTGATGCCGTTCTTCTTGCAGTATGCAGCCACTTCACACAGGCACATAACAGCGACAACAGCATCCTTGTCCCTTGCATGTGTACCTGCCAGACAGCCGTAGCTTTCTTCCAGACCGAATACGTAGTTGTAAGTATGATTCTGTTCAAACAGCTTGATCTGCTCGCCGATGTACTTAAAGCCTGTCAGTACTTCGATCTCTTTTACGTTATATGCTTTTGTCATGACATCTGCCATGTTTGTGGTAACGATCGTCTTAACAAGTGCAGGATTTTCAGGCATGGTACCTGTCTTTGTCTTTTCTCTTAACAGATATTCAGCGATCAGCATACCTGACATATTACCTGTAAAGGATACATATTCGCCGCTCTTTGTATCGAGTGCGTAAACACCGAGACGGTCAGCATCCGGATCTGTTGCCAGAATGATATCTGCGCCAACCTCTTTGCCAGCTTGATCGCAAGTTCAAAGGCTGCAGGATCTTCCGGGTTCGGATAAGCCAGTGTTGTAAATTCAGGATCAGGAAGCTCCTGCTCCGGTACAACATATACATTTTTGAAGCCAAGCTCAGCTAAGACACGTTTGACCGGAACAAGTCCTGTACCGTGCAGTGGTGTATAAACGATCTTGATCTCATCTGCTACTTCCTTGATGATCTCCGGATGTACGATCTGCTTTTTAAGCTCTACCATGTAAGCATCATCGATCTCTTTGCCGATGATCGTTAAAAGTCCCTGTGCCTTGGCATCTGCTTCAGACATTGTCTTCACTGTATGATAATCAGTAACTGCCTTAACCTCGGCAATGATCTCTACATCCTTCGGTGCTGTGATCTGTGCGCCGTCTTCCCAGTATACCTTATAGCCGTTGTATTCCGGCGGGTTATGGCTGGCTGTTACGACGATACCTGCTGTACAGCCAAGCTTGCGGACAGCAAAGGAAAGCTCCGGTGTCGGGCGAAGAGCATCGAATAAGTATGCCTTAATTCCGTTTGCATTCAGGCAGAGGGCTGCTTCCAATGCAAATTCCGGTGAAAATCTTCTGGAATCATATGCGATCGCCACGCCTTTTTCCTGACTGCCCTGCTTGATGATATAATTGGCAAGACCCTGTGTTGCTTTTTTCTGACCGTGTAGAAGTTCATACGATTTGTTCCTGCACCGATCACACCACGAAGGCCGCCTGTACCGAATTCGAGGTCACGATAGAAGCGATCTTCGATCTCTTCCTCATTGTTACGGATTGCCAAAAGCTCGTTTTTGGTATTCTGATCAAAATAATCATCCTCTAACCAAAAGTTGTAAGTTTCTCTGTAGCTCATTCTTTCTCCTCCTGCTATATGATAAATTTATTACTTTACTGTTTCGGCTTCTTCCAGTTCACGGTAAAATCGGAGTGATCCAGTGAGAAGTTCGGGTTATAATACGGATCGCCCTTTGCCAGCGCATCTGCCCATTTAACGCGGAACCGGTCTGATTCCTGCTGGTAACGCAGGGCTCTTTCGTCCTTTTTATCGCTGCCTCTTGATTTGGATTCATAATGATACAGCTCTGCAAACGGTGTGAAGATATTGAGAAATCCTTTTTCCCTGACACGCAGACAGAAATCCACGTCATTGAGTGCCACGGTAAAGCTCTCATCCAGTCCGCCCAGTTCTTCGTAAAGTGCTTTGGAGACCATCATACAGGCGCCTGTTACTGCTGTGACATCCTGTGCATAGCAGAGCCTGCCCATATAGCCGACATTAGCTTCCGGGATCCGGTAATGCGTGTGTCCGGCTGTGCGATGTGCGCCCAGTCCGATCACGATACCTGCATGCTGGATCGTTTTATCCGGATAGTACAGCTTGGCACCGACTACACCGACATCCTTACGCATTGCATACATCAGAAGCTCTTCCATCCAATCCGGGGTAATGACCTCCGTATCGTTGTTCAAAAGCAGCAGATATTCTCCCTTTGCATATTGTACACCGAAATTGTTGATTTTTGAATAGTTGAAATCACCTTTATATTCTACCACCTGCACACGCGGATGTCTGCTGATTTCTTCATAATAGGTTCTGATCTCTGCCGTTTCACTGTTATTTTCGACAATGACGATCTCATAATTGTCATATGTGGACAGATTGATGATCGATTCCACGCAACGGCTCAGATCGTCCACATGATCCTTATTCGGAATGATGATTGATACAAGCGGACGGCTTGTCAGCTCATATTTGATCCGGAAGATCGTTGCAAATGCCCTTGTGCTCTCAATTTCAAAGTTCCGGTAGCCAAGCTTTGTCAGATGATCGGCGACCGCGCCCTTTGCCGCATCGATCGCATAAGTCTTGGCATCGATAGAGGATGCCACACTTCCCTTGTGAGATCTCCAGTAATACAGGATCCGCGGTACATGCACGATATGCTTTTGCCTTTGCTGTCAGGCGCAGTATCATGTCGTGATCCTGACTGCCGTCAAACTGGCTGCGGAACAGCTCGCCGCTCTCCAAAAAGTTCTCTGCTGAACACGCTGAAATGGCAGATATAATTGTTGGCACGCAGATTATCCGGTGCAAAATCCGGCTTGAAATGCAGCGTGATCATATGATTGATGCTGTTTCCCTTTAAAGGTTGCTTCATCACAGTAAATGTAATCCGCATCCTTTTCGCAGATTGCCTGCATATAAGCAAATAAAACGCACGGATGCAGGATATCATCATGATCGAACAGTGCAATGTAATTTCCCTGTCGCCATCTTATAGCATTCATTAGTATTGCCGGAAATTCCTTCGTTTTTGGCAAGCTTCTGATATTTGATCCTGCTGTCCTTCTGCCGGTATTCCTGACAGATCCTGCCGACAAAATCATGCGCATCATCGGAACCGTCCGCCAGGCAGAGCTCCCATTTACCGTAGGTCTGTGCAGTGACAGACTCGATCATTTCCCGCAGGAAACGCTCCGGTGTGTTATAGAGCGGCACAAGAATACTGAATGTCACATCCTTTGGGAAAACGGTTGTTTCCTCTTTTTCCCGTTCTGCCGCACTTGGAAAGCTGCCCGTTCCATGGATCCTGATCGCTTTCTTTTCCCTGTATTTGGACAGAAGCTTATGCGCAATACCCTTGGGATTGCCGTGGCACAGGATCCGGTTCTTTGTTGCGATACAATAATTGATGACCACTCTGGCAGGCTTTGCAAGCTTCCAGAATATAGAACCCTTGATCTTGTCCAGCTTTCTTGTCAGATCCTCCACTTCCCTCTGGCTGGCTGAAAGGCGGTAGGCAAGCTGTTCGTTTTTTTCTTTTTCGCGCTCATATAAATCCTGATAATATTTTTCCAAATCCTCTGCCATACTTTAGTCCTCTTTATTTCCTTTCAGTCTGCGGAGCGGCTTTGTCAGTCTCCAGCTGGCTGAATTTTTCATATCCTCAAGCTGCTGTTGTCTGTTTTCATACAGAAAATGCAGACTGGCAAGCTCTTCTTTGATTTCTTTTTCCGCCGCACCGGACAACCTGATCTCCTCGATGCTGAGCAGGATCTGTCCGTCAGGCTCTGCGATTCGGATCGTCGCAGGCTCCTTCTCCTCAAATGTATATATGAGTCCGCACAAATGCATACCATTTGTCACAAAGCTCTGACTGCAGCCCAGTCTGAGCATACCCGGAAACGGAAGGCGCAGAGTGATCTCTCCTTCTTTTTCCGGCGTCAGCACAAGATGCCAGATAAAATTCTCATCTCTGCTTACGGACAGCTTCTCCTCACTGCCATCCGCGTATTGCACAGAAACCTGTATGTCTGAAAGCGCGGCCAGTTCTTCCTGCAGTTTTTCCTTTGCAAGCACCGGCTTTCCTTCTTTGTCATAGCTGTTTCTCAGTACCAGTGCACCATTTTGCACATACTGCTGAAAACCTGTCTCCATCTGCAGAAAGCTTTTTTCCGCATTTCCTTTGTAATGCCTGCTTTTTTCATACAGACCTGCAAGGGCAGGCTGCTGATAGCAGGTTCTGTTCTTCGCTTCCAGATAAAAATACAGGAAACGGAATATCACAAACTCCAGCGGAACCGGGGAAAGTAAATGTCCATTCATAATCTATGATCTGCGCGCTGTCATCAAGCAGAATATTCTGGCAGACCAGATCCACATCCGTGACCGGAAGCGTATGAAGCTGCAAAGACCATCAGGCAGACTGCCAAATACCGCACGGAAATCCTCTGTTTCCGAAAACATACTCTGCCCCGGGAGATTCTTAAGCTGCTCTGCGAAAGAAAGCAGACAATCTGCCACCTCTTTGCTTTTGCCCTCTGCCAGCCATTCATCCAGCTGCTGTTCTAAGCTTTTTCCCGCAACAAGTGCAAAACGCATGCCGCCTGTTTCTTTTTCTGCTGCCAGAATATGATTTACCTGCAGCCTTCTATCCAATAGCGTTACGCCGGAAAACAACGCGTCCAGCTTTGCTTCCAGCTCTGTCATGCGGGCAATATGTGGGATTGCAGCCCCCGTCATTGCCTGCTTTTCCACATGATCCCGATAGAGAAGCGTCCTGATCTGTGCATCTTCTCTCCGCTCATTGAAAACCGCACATAGACAGGCAGTTCTTCCTGAAGTTTAGAAAGTACCAGTGCATACGCATGGGCAAATACCGGATACAGATGCGCTTTTGTCAATGCATCCACCGCTTCCCGCTCTTCAAACAGTTCAAGCCGTGCCCTGTCGAAGTGATACCTGTTATCATCACATTCTCCCATGGACGGCAGGTGATCGTCCGAAAAAAGTGCCACAGGAAACGCCGTATTCGGATACGGGTAATACCATCTGCCCTGGAGCTTCATTCCTGTTTCTTTCACAGCCAGATCTAACTGCCTGCGGATCTTTTCCGTCTGCTCAGCCTTTGAAAATGCCGGTCTGCCCTGCGCGAACAGGTGAATACTGAGTGGATTGTCAAAATACAGGATCAGTCTGTCACAGCCGGAAAGCATTTCCGAAAGCTGCTCCGGGCTTGGCAGAGCAGTCAGTGCCACATAGCGGTTTCTGTCTCCATCCAGCATACGCATCAGATTGCCTGTTCTGTTTGTCCTTGCTCCCTCGTTCATTGCATCAGCCTTTCTCCACTGTGATCTCAGTGTTCATGTCAAAAAGCCAACTGTGTTTTTATCGGAAATAACTGAAATGCCTACCAGATCATATAATCTGTGGTATACCTTAAATTCATCACCGACATAGCCTGTGCAGCCTAAGGAGATCAGATAATCGCCGCCCTGCAGATCCATCTGCTGGCTATACGTCACGATCCTTGTCTCGCCCTTCTCTACAACGCCGGTCTCAACCCGTTCAAACATCGTATTGGTGCCTGTGATATCAGTTCCTGCGGATTTTTGATCGTAAAAAGTAAAGATCGGATTTTTTCACCGTATCGTTAAAATACAGCTTGGCCTTTACCTGGAACCTGGAACCCTTCTGGATGATATTACTGAAGCTTCCATACTGGTCGATGATCGCAAAGTCAACGATCTCCGCCTGTCTCTCGCCATAGTCGATCACATTGTCATTGATCTCAAAATGATGCTTCCATGCATCTGCATCGCCCGTCTCCAGCGTCAGCTTGCTTTTTTTTTCCGGAAATATCCTCAAGCGTATCCACATCCAGCTGGTTGACAAGCAGCTTTTTATACATGTTGATCATGTCCTTCGGATTGCCTTCTGCCAGCTTCACACCCTGATTGAGCAGGATGACTCTGTCGCAGTACTTGGCAATGCTGCTTAAGTCATGGCTGACGAACAGGATCGTCTTGCCCATCTGCTGGAATTCCTCAAACTTGTGGAAGCATTTCATCTGGAAAAAGACGTCTCCGACAGAAAGTGCCTCATCGACGATCAAAATCTCCGGATCGATGTTGATCGCAACCGCAAATGCCAGGCGGACAAACATACCGGAACTGTATGTCTTGACCGGCTGATATACAAAATCACCGATGTCCGCAAAATCAAGAATATCCTGCAGTCTGGCATCAATCTCTGCCTCCGTGAAGCCGATCATGGTACCATTCAGATAAATATTTTCAATGCCGGTGTATTCCATATTAAACCCGGCACCAAGTTCAAGCAGTGCGGATATTCTGCCGTTGACCTTCACATCACCGCTTGTTTTGGAAAGGACACCGGTAATGATCTTCAGGATCGTGGATTTACCGGAACCGTTGGTACCGATAATACCAACGCTCTCTCCCTTTTTGATCGTCAGATCCACATGCTTTAAGGCATAATGCTCCTTAAATTGTTTTTTCCGGGAAAGACCGAGCGATTCCTTCAAACGGTCGGTCGGTTTGTTATAAAGCTTGTATACCTTACACAGATCCGTCACCTCAATGACAGTTTCCGCATTATCATTTCTTTCTTCGGTTTGTTTCTGTTTTTCTTCCATCTGCCTGCTCCTTCGGTCATCAGAGTACATCTGCAAAATGTGGTTTCAGTCGTTTAAAGACAAAAGTGCCAAATGCAAATAATAAAAGCGTCACTGCCCAGAAGTAGATCGTCATACCTGTATCCTGCCAGAAAAATCTGTGGTCAAATAAAAGACTCTCTCTGTATCCGGTCACGATATAATACAGCGGATTTAACTTAAACAAAACAGCAATCTTATGCCCTTCCACTCTTGTGAAAGACCACATGATCGGTGTTGCCCACATACCGATCTGCAGTGCGATCGCAACTATCTGGGACAGATCCCGGAAAAAGACAACCACGGAACATAAGGTGTAGCTCATTGCCAGCACAAGCACAAACATACAGAAGCTGTAGTAAATGAGCTGCAGCAGATACAAAGACGGCGGATAACCGTAGATCAGATAGATCACCAGCAGAACACCGACAAAAAATACATGGATAAAGCAGGCTGCCAGTATTTTGATCAGCGGCAGTATGCTGATCTTAAACACAACCTTTTTCACGAGATAATTATATTCGATCAGGGCATTGGTCGAGCTCGATACTGCCTCTGAAAAGAAGAACCACGGTACAAGGCCGCTTGTCAGATAAACAACAAAAGGAACCTCCACACCTGATTTGAACATCTCAGCCTTTGCACTGAAGCCCTTTTCAAATACGAGCCAGTATACCAGTATGGTAATGACCGGCTGTACAAAAGCCCAGATAATGCCAAGGTAGGAACCGGCATATTTTGTTTTAAAGTCATTTTTTGCAAGCTTCCAGATCAGCTTTCTGCTCTGCCACAATTCTACCGGCAGAGAAACCAGCTTATTGAGAAATTGTTTCATCTGTTTTCTTCTCTCCTAAGTCTCTTCTTTTTCTCCCTGTTTGAAACAAAAATATACTGTTTAATCATACCATACAATGCCATAATTGGCAAACTGCGCCGCTAGTAAAACCGCACACTGTGCCCTTCGCTGCTGTAGGATATGATCTTTGCCCCTATTTTCTCCATCAATGCCTTGTAATGCGGTGTCGTATAATAGCTTTCCAGTCCGGTTTCTTTGTTTTTATTTTCCATCAGCCAGTCCGGTGCATCGAAAAAAGCTTTCCGCGGCGCAACAGCTTCATAGAAATAATCCGGCATCAGGCTGTTTCCATGATGTGCCATCTGGACAAAATCTGACTTGACATCTTCCGGATATGTGGCAAGGATCGTATCTGCGATCTCGCAGCCTATTTTGCTGCCTGCTCCCGTATCCGGGTACAATGCACGATTATCTGCATTATTGTCCCCGATATCGCCGAGAAACAGCATACTTCTTTTCTGCCCGCTCAGTTTGAATACCATGGAACCGTCATTTAATACATTGGTGCTTTCAGACAGGATCTCAGGTGTTCCGGTATATAAGACTTTCATATGCAGACCGATCACATCCAGTTCATCACCTGCGGAAAGATATGTCACATTATCATGTCCTTTAAGTCCCTGCAGCAGATAATCGACTGTATCCACGCGGATCCCCTGTAAGCGGATCGCATCCAGATCAAGCTGTCCCAGCAGGATCCGGTCAATCTCGATCTCCGTTTTATCCCATTCCGCCGCCAGAATGGAACAGAGCACACCGCAGTGGTCGTCATGGGGATGGGTAATGATCCAGGCATCTACCTTACCCCCCTTTCCCTTAATGACATTAACAAGCTCCTCGCTCTGCCATGCGCGCCCACCGTCTACCACAACAAGACCGCCGTCCGTACTTTCGATCGTGTAGCTCATACACTGATAGCCTTCCGGATCCTGATACTGCGTCACGGTATACTTGGTCGGCAGATCATATTTATATACCCGATAGTTTTCCGTCTGTCCGATCAGCCGGATATCATAGGCATTGATGTCACCGGTCAGCTCCTGCCAGCTTCCGAGCACCAGATAACTGAACCGTTTTTTTCGCATGCCCTTTATAACTGTTTTTACCGGAATCTCGCTCACATCCATCGTCAGCAGAGATGCAACGGTATTCCATTTCTTTTTGTTATAATTACCAAATTCCTTCCGGACATACCAAAGCTCTATATTGGCATTATACATGCGGATATCTTCCGCAAGCGGCTCTGTCACAAGTGCCCGCGGAGACTGCACACCCTGTCTGTTCGGCACTATTTTGGCATCTGCGGGAAGTCCTTCAAAATCACGCATGATGATATTGCTGACTTCAATTGCATCCTGACTGATTTTTTCCATGTTTTCTGCCTTTTTGTACTCCGTTGTCGTAAAAACGCTGTTTCCGCACAACAGAAGCAGGATCAGACACGGCAGGATCAGCTTTTTGGAATGCTGCATGAAAACCGAAGCGGTCAGTGCCACCATGACAGGCGAAAGCAGCAGCCAGAAAAATCGTTCATAGACATCCATATTTCCTGTTTTATCTATGACATACAAAGACAGAGGATTCAGCATAAAAATACAGGCAATACCAAGATACCAGACATACACCTTCATCATGCGGCTTTTTTCTTTATAAACGCACCAGAATAAAAAGGCACATAAAAATAAAATGCCGATAGATCCCAGTCCGAAATACACATCTGTTTTTTTTTCCTTTTAAATCTGTCAGAAGCTGTACCACTGTCATATATTTGTCCTTTCTCCCGATTCTTCACTGCTAAAATACTTTCTGTCCGCCCATAAGCGGTCGATTTATTGTGGATCTGCATGACCGTCTCATTACAAAAGATAGAGAACCGCCAGTGCTGCTTCAGGCAGGCAGCACAGCACAGCCGGCAGGATTCCCTGCCATTTTCTGTATACGATCGACATGGCAAGCACCAGACAGCCCAGCAGAAACGGTGCCAAATACAGTCCTGTTTCTCCCATGAAGCTGCAGGCAAGCATGCCCGCTGCCAGCAAGATCCAGCAGCTCAGCCGTTCTCTGCGCGTATAAACCTGTTTTTCATAGGTTGCTTCCAGTGCCAGACAGCCAAAATACCAGATATAAGGAATGCCCAGTGCCACAAACATTCCCTTTCCCTGCCAGATCCGTGTGACAAGAAAATTTTCCGGGCTGAACACATAGTAATTCCCGATCATATGAAGCAGGGCAAGACAGCACAAAAACTTACCGCCCGCCTGCTGTTTTCCTTCTTCTTTTTGCAGCATCCTCTTTCCAAGCTGGTAATACAGACCGTATGCAAGCGGCATGTAAAACAGTGGAAACAGATTATGTGTGATCACCAGATGATGCAGTCCGTCCGATAATAAAGACAATGTTGCCTGATAAATCGGCAGCGCGGAAAGCACATACCGTCTAGAGATCGCTTTTGTCATCAGTCCGTTATAAGCATCCTTCTGCAGTACATAATCATAGCTCAGGCTCATGGAAGAAAGTCCGGAATAAAATGCATCATCCTTATCCGGTGTTGCCATCCATAAAATAGCAAAAATCTGTATGACGATCAGCAAGATACCGATCACAAAAAACGGATCGATGTTTTTGAAATCGATACCTTTTTTCTGCAGTGCTGCCCGCCTGCCAAGCCTGCGGTAAGAAACGCGCAGTACGCCGGCAAAAGCCAGCAACACGGATACCAGTATAAAAAGCAGGCTCAAAAGCCGGAAGCTTCCGTTTTTCAGCTGAAAGCCGACTTCCAGTATTTCATATACCGCATACGATATCATAAGCCCCGCTACGGTGCGGAGTATCGTCACATTTCCCACATCCTTCTGTCCGTCCACAAACAGACAGCCGATCAGATACGGTATCACGCACATACAACAAAAACAAAGTAAAAAACTTGTATCACGATCATGTTCTCATCCTCTTATTGCAAAAGAAAATAGCATCAGTTCCCCGGTCTGCCCCACAAAACGATAGCCGAGAGAGGTAAAAATCTCTTCCGCGTCAAAATCCGTCCCCTGCTGTTTCGGATCGTACACCACCACATATCTGCAATCGATCTGCGGATACAAGTGCAGACAGTTTGCAAGTGCACCAAGCTGTTCATCCTTATTGATGAGCGGGCTGTCCTTTGCCTCGTAGGAACTGTAGCCCTGATACAGTGTCTGCAGCTGCCCACTGTAAGCATCCGGGGAAGCTGCGATATCTTTTCCGTAGATTGGCTGCAGCCTGCCACTGTAGATCCGGCTCTTTGCCATCAGCTCAGACGGTCCCCAGAAGGTAACGGCATCTGCATCCCCCGCATCTGCCAGCATCAGATCATACGCTTCTTTTTCCTGCTCCCGGTAGCAGCCCTGCACAGGCATCCTGCTGCCTGCCTGCGTATAGACAAGCGTGCCCGAAAAAACAAACAGAATCACCATTCCCAGTTCAAACAGCGGCAGTATTTTCTTTCTGTACACTCTGATCTTCTGCCAGGCAAGCGCCAAAGCCAGACAAAGAACAGGCACGACAAGCTCGATATGACTGACCTTATAGTAGGTTTTTTCCATACCACCATAGTCTGCAAACAGTCGGTACGCCAGCGGGCAGGCAAAAACAAGATAGGTCAGAAACCCGTATAACACAAGCCATCTGCCATCCTCCTGTTTTTTCTGTACAAACAGAAAAATATACAGCAGAAATAACGCAGCCAGAAACAGCCCCCAGTATTTGTCTTCCAGCTTCATAAAATACAGCATGATATCCATCAGGCATTCCCCCCTTTCTCATCCTTTTTCCTATCTGCCACACGGTCAGTCAGAAAAAGAAAGATTTTCACAAGGAAAAGAAGCAGAAGCGCCGTCACACCGACAAGGAGACTTTCCCTGCCTCCCAACACATACGAAAGCACCAGAAGAAGCAGAAGCATCACGCCTGCTATTCCTTTCTGTTTTCCCGTCTTTCCGGTTCCATATACAAACACCGGCAGCAGACAAAGTACCAGATGATCTGAAAGGACACTGCCTTCATATACGGCAAATAACACGCCATAGCTCGTATTCATATAAGCACTTGCCCCGCAGATCGTCGCAAGCGCAAAGAATAACAGATAGAGCGACAAATTTTCATTTTTTACAGGCAGTACAGTAAACAATGCTGCCATTTCCAAAAAGATCAAAAGCAGTAAAAACGGTGGCAGATACTGTAGCAAAAGCTGCGCAGGTGTCAGAGAAAACCCTCTGCACAGACAGGCATACAAAACCGGAAGCACATTACCACGCAACGGCAAGTCGTCCGCAGCTCCGGTCAGTGCGTTGAAACCGGAAAGCTGCCCTGTAAAAAAAAGGATCGTCTGTACCCTCTCCGGTGTATCGTAATAAGACTCCAGCGTAAAACCTTTTCAGATAATAGGAAGCACAGATTGCCAGAAATGCAATGAGCAGAAAAACAATCTGCTTTCCGCCTTTCTCTTTCCATACAAACTGCCTTGCGGTAAACCGGCGATAGGAAGGCAGCACAAAAACAACACACCAAGTCCCATGACTGCAAGCACAAGACAGGCAAATAACCGATAAACCATAGTAAAGCTCTGCAAAAACACACTACTGCCGGCACAGCACATCCAGAGAACCGCACCCAGAAGCACAGGATGCAGATGCCTGTTTTCTTTTTTCTTCTTTTTGTAATATACTGCAGCACATTTCCCGTCAGGAAACAAAGCAGCAATAAAAATGGCAGGATCAGCCAGTTTCCCATATTTTCTCTCCTATTTTCTGTCCTTTGCAAAATAAACGGTCAGCGGTCCGTCTGTCACAGGCAATACTGTATCAAAATAGTTTTCCACAAATCCCTTCAACGGCTCCTTGTCCAGCAATACGGAAAAATCCGCACCGTATTCCCGGTCTACAAAAAGCACCGTCGGTATTTTTTCAGGATACATCCTGTAGTATGTCATAAGCTGATCGGAAAATGCCGGTGTGGAGATCGTATTACCGGTCGCGATCTGTCCCTTTTGAAGCACACTGTACAAAAACATGTCACAGCCTATATACAGCAGCCTGTCTTCTGCTCCCACATATTTCTGCAATGCTGCATATTTGGCTTCATATTGCGAAGCATCAAATTCGCCCAGATAGATGCCCGAAAGAACACCCGTCTCGGTCTTTACATACGTGTCAAAAATGTTTTTCCGCTGTGTGGAAGTAAACCGGACAAGCAGGATACGCGCCGCAAGAAGCTGCAGCAGCAAGGCAGCCAGTAGCACCGCATACGCCAGACAGGCTTTCCATGGCTTCTCTCCTGCTCCGATCACTCTGCCGATCAGAAGAAGCCCCGTCAGAACGCCCGGCAGCAGGAAGCTGACCGAATATTCCGCCGTCAGATTGGAAGTCGTCAGGACAGCCAGAAGTGCTGCTGCCGAAAGCAAAACACCTCCATAAAAGAGCTGTCTGTCTTCTTCTGTCTTATCAAATGCCGCATAAGCATACCAGCCGATCACAAACAACTGGCAGACGATCGGGTAAAAGACCATAAAATTCACACTCTGTATTGTATGGAACTGGATCACCATCCAGACTGCCTGCAGCAGGAGCAGAACACCCATAAAAACAGATGTATGCGCGTTCTTTTTATCCAGAACAGGCCTGCCCACCTGACAAAGCACGATAAAACCGGCTGTCACATACAGTATCCGGGCAAGATGCACCAGATGATCCTTTGCCATTGCCACAAGAGACTGTTTATGGGATGCATCACTTAAGACATTCGGAATATTCTGCAGAACCTGCGTGATTCCGCCGCCACGAACACAAATGTACAGCAGAAAACACACGCCCGCCAGAAAACAGGTCAAGGCAAACAGAAAGCTTTCTTTCCGGTTTTCCTTCGCATACACACAAAAAAGCACCTGCAGATACAGAAACAACAGCACTGCAGTCGGATAGCACAAAACCGCCATGCTCATAAAAAGTCCTGACAGGATAAGATACCTTTTTTTCTTATGCTGCATATAACTGAGCGTGCAAAGGATGAGTGCCATCATCATCCAGTAATAAATGCTCGTAAATTCCGGCGACTGGATGTGCTTCGGTGTAAAATTCAGATACAGAATTGCACAGATTCCGGCCAGAAACGGCTGATACCGGCGCAGGACGCAGTAACACCAGACGGAAAGAAGCGCCTGCACAAGCACCCCCATAAAGCGCATAAAAACAAGAGCACCATCCAGATTTCCGGCGATGCTCTTATAAATCCATACAAGAGGGGCATACAAAAAAGCCGACATCTGATGCGGTTCCCAAAGATCAATGAACATCCGCTCACCACCGGCGATCCGGACCGCCATGGTAAATGCATAGGATTCATCAATATCCGCACTCACATATACACTCTTCCATATTCCGATCAGTGACAGGAGTATGCAAACTGCAAACAAAATTCCTACCCACACTCTGTTTTTCTTCATGTATGATGTTTGCTCCTTAATAATCCATATAACTTACGTTAAAATCAACCAATGTGGAAATACCGTCAACCGTTCCGGCGGAAGTATACTGCCACATATCATACGTCCCCTGATAGGACGGTTTGCCGGAATACTGCGCCAGCCAGACAGAATACGGCGACAGCTTCTGTGCATCCAGCTTCCCGGTCAGCCAGTTTTTACTTGCATAAACACCCGCTGTATAGCCGGCATTTTCACACCTTCAGGGTTCCTCTTCTTAAATATTCATTGATGCTGGTGATCTCGATTTCTCCTCTTGCGGAGGGCTTTACGTTCTTTGCGATCTCCACAACATCGTTATCATAGAAATACAGACCCGGAACTGCATAATTTGACTTCGGATGCTCCGGTTTCTCCTCGATGGAGAGTGCCTTTCCGTTTTCATCAAATTCTACGACACCATATTCTCTCGGGTCACGCACATAATATCCGAAAATAGTCGCTCCCTTTTCAATCTTGGCTGCACGCATCAGAACCTGTGAAAAGCTCTGTCCGTAGAAAATATTGTCTCCCAGTACCAGTGCCACTCTGTCATCACCGATAAAATCCGCACCGATGATAAAGGCATCTGCCAGTCCCCGAGGTTTGTCCTGAACAGCATAAGACATCTGAAGCCCCAGCTGCTCACCGGTGCCAAACAAGTCTTTAAATACCGGAAGATCACGCTCTGTAGAGATGATCAGGATCTCACGGATTCCCGCAAGCATCAGTGTCGATAGCGGATAATAGATCATTGGTTTGTCATACACCGGCATGATCTGCTTGGAAATTGCTTTTGTCAGCGGGTACAGTCTGGTACCGGAACCGCCTGCTAAAATAATCCCCTTCATATATCGATCCTTTCTTATTTGCGGTACATATCTTCATAATATTTCTGATAATCACCACTGGTAACATGTTCCATCCAGTCTTCATGGTCAAAATACCATTTGATTGTCTTCTTGATGCCTTCTGCAAACATCGTCTCCGGATACCAGCCAATCTCTGCCTTGATCTTGTCAGGCGCGATGGCATATCGTCTGTCATGTCCCTTACGATCTTCCACGTATGTGATCAGTTCTTCATTGATATGTGCTTTTTCTCGGGTCTTCGTCCGGAAGCATCTCGTTTAACGTATCGAGAATGATATGGATGATCTCGATATTCTGCTTCTCGTTGTGTCCGCCGATATTGTAAGTCTCACCGAGGCGTCCTTTTTCCTGCACCATGTCGATGCCCTTTCGCATGATCGTCAACATAGAGCCAGTCACGGACATTCTTGCCATCCCCGTATACCGGAAGCTTTCTTGCCGTTTAATGCATTGTTGATAATCAGCGGAATCAGCTTCTCCGGGAACTGATACGGTCCGTAATTGTTGGAACAGTTCGTGATGTTTGCCGGGAACTTGTAGGTGTCAATGTATGCCTTTACAAGCATGTCGGAAGACGCTTTGCTGGCTGAATACGGGCTGTGAGGATCATAAGGTGTCGTCTCTGTGGATAGAAATATTCCCCCTCGTTCTCCAGAGAACCGTAAACTTCATCCGTGGATACATGTACAAAAATTTCTTGTCTGCCTTGAATGTGCCGTCTTCAAGCTCCCAGGCTGCCTTTTGCCGCATTGAGCATGACCAGATGTACCAAGCACGTTTGTCTTTACAAAAACTTCTCCATTGATGGGTTGCGGATGAACTTAATTGGTCTACATGGCTCTCTGCTTTTATTACATTCTTTTGCCTGTTCCTGTCATAATCCGTCGACCGGTTCTCCTTGACGTTTTGATACCATGCCATCACAATAAAAAGTATCCCTAAACAAAGGAGAACTGCCATGTTATATGTGCATTATTGTATTACCTGTGATAAGATCCATATTTTAAACGGACACAAAAAAATTTGTCCTGCCTGCGGAAAAAAACTGCACGAACTGAAACTCACCTTTTGCAGTACAGTACACTTGACGATACCGACAGGCAAAAACTGCTTACGCGGATTCATGACCGGCTTTCCGGCGGAGCTGATACTCCGCAAGTGCGATAACCAAAAAAACAAACGGCGTGCAGAGCACCTGCTGGTAACAGAACAGGTTGTGACCCATATAGGATACAATGCAGCCCGCAGCACATAAAAGCACCGGACTGTCTTCGCTGTTTTTTACAAACCGTACCAGGGCTGACAGGAAAAATCCGATATAAGCCGCTGCACCAAGGAAACCATAATCAACAATCATATTGACCCATTCATTGTGGGCATTAGTCAGGACATTATTCCCCCATTTCCAATTCAATTCTTCTTCATACAGACTGTATGCATAGCCCGCAAAATGATCCGGTCCCACACCAAACAGCTTATGGAATGGATTCATTTCCATGATCATTTTTCCTGTGATCGACCAGGTAAAGCCCCGTCCATTCCCCATTGGTCTCCCCACGCCAGATAAGGGATTTTCTCTGAGATCGTCAGAAGAACGCCTGAAAGCTTTCCTTTTGCACTCAATACAAGTATCAGTATGCCGAAGAGCACGCCCGCTGCAACCAGTCCATAAAAGATATTACGAATCACCACCATCACATTTGTGGCATATTTCCCTTTTTTGTCCAGCAGATAGAAAAATGCCATGAAAAGCAGGCAGATCACCGGAAGGATCCAGACTCTGCTGTCAAATAGCAGTGTATTGCTGATCGTATCCAGCTCCAGTATTTCATTTGGATGTATTTTTAATAAAAGCCACATTGCTTTCGGTGCCAGAAAATACATAAGACCGATCTCACACAGACGGATCATGCGCCCCGCACTTTTTACCGAGACAAACAGAAGCAGTAAAAATACCGCCATGCTTGCTATATAAGCACTGTCTGTATTTTGTGACACCAGTGTCATAAACCCGGTAAAAGTAAAAATACCGCTGCAAATACGGATCCATGTTTTCTGTGCCAGATAAAAACAGAACACGCCAAGTGGCAAAATACTGCAGACAAAGCTGGAATACCAGGATGCCTGCCCCATTGTGGACAAAAACTGGTTCTTATAGAAATCGGAAATATTATCATATACACCGATCGGATCGATCAGCAGCCTGTGCAGGATACCGATCACAAACGCATATGCGGCAAACAGACAAAGTGCCGTCAGCACAAGCTTTCCGTCCTTACAGAACCGTGAAAAGACAAAATACAGCAATACGAAGGTAAGCTGTGCAAACAGTCCCATATACCAACCGTCATACCCCCAGAAGCAGGCTTTCAGATCTCCGCTTGCAACGAAACTGATCAGCGCCAGTAAAAGAAATGCCAGCAGAAAAAGATCCGTTGTCGAAAAACGCTGCCTGAATTTTTTCTGTTTTTCCTGCTTTTCCGTCAACAGCCAGAATATGGCAAGCAGCAGCAAAAGCGGCATTCCAAATACACAGACATGTGCATAGACATTGAACTTTGCCGTACCGATCTTCACATAGCCTTCCTGCATATAAAAGACAAGTACGCCTGCCATAATAATGCCAAATATAACGGTTAAATATTCCAGCAGGTTTTGCAGAACTTCTGCCGCTGTACTTTCCTGTTGCTTTTTTTGACTGTTTTTGACTAATTTTGTTGACATATGCTTTCCTTACTTTGCTTTTACCTTTCTGTTCTGCGCATAACTGCCATACACCTTTTTTTCCCATCCAGCAGACGATACGCCCTGATCCTGTAATAATACGTTTTTCCTTTTTTGGCTGTTTTATCCGTATAGCCGCTGCTCTTTTTGTCAGCTGCCGTTTTGATCTTTTTATAGCTGCCGTTTTTTCCTGTTTTCCGATAGATCACATAACCATCTACAGTTTTCAGACTTTTCCATGTGAGCTTTATTCCTTTGCCGCGCACCGCTTTTGCCTGCAGAGAAGAAACCGTCGAAACCGCTGTTTTTACACCGGACTTCCCGCCATAATATTTCTTGCCGTCTATCGTCCGATATGCACAGACGCGGTACGAATATGCCTGCTTACCGTCTGCCAAAGCAAGTGTGACCCGTCTTGTCGATGCCTTGACTGTTTTAATCCTTTTATAGCTGCCGCCGTTCAGGCGGTAGATTGCATAACCGGAAGCACCGCTGACCTTTTTCCAGCTCAGCTTCAGCTTTTTCCCGGGAAACAGACGCCCTTACCTTAGGCTTATCCGGTGGTACAACAATCGTACACGTTGCTCTTACCGTACCATTATACACAGTAATGACAGCTTTTCCAGTCTTTTTTGCAATAATTTCTCCGCAGTCGTTTACGAATGCCACTTCCGGATGATCCGATTTCCAATATACCATCCACGGCGTCGCACCTTCTGCAGAGTAGGTTGGTGTCGCTGTCAGGGACGTCTGTTTACCGATCTGCAAGGTAAGCTTCTCCCGGTCAAGCTTTAATGCCGTCAGTGTTGCAACTGTCGGCTCCTGAGACGGCGTCGGAGAAAGCGTAGATGACGGATCCGGCGAAACGGCAGGTGACGGTGAATAGCTCGGGGAAGCAGACGGCATCGGAGACGGATTTGGTGAAACGTCCGGCTCCTGAGATGGCACTCTGTTGTCCGTGTATGCTTTGATCCGCAGGATCGCACCTTCTACGCTGCCACTTGTCGTCCGGATCGTCTTCTCCGACAGATCCTCCCATTTTGTCTGGTATAAAAAACTCACACCCGGATTTTCATAAGTAGATACGGAAATAAACGGATTTCCGCCACTCGTATATTGACTGTCCTTGCTGATATAAAGAGAAACTGCATCGGCAAACTCATATACGACCGCATATCTGTCCCCTTCCTCAAATGGCAGTGCTTCTGTCAATGGAATCGTATGATAACCGGGATATGTGAGATGTACATTCTGTGTCAGCAGAAGTGTCCCGCTTTGTGGGTTCCCCATTTCCGGATTTTTTATAAACAGTCAGGGTGCAGTCTGTGTCCGTCTGTCCGATCCCGATCCCGACTGCCCGCAGGATCTCTCCTCCTTTTTCTGTCACAGCAAACAGGTTGGAGGCTTTTGCCCCGCCTGTTAAGGTAATCATCGATATTCCCGCATCTCCGTCATACTGACAGATATTGTCATAATTATCCGCTGCCTGCGCATCAAACACATAAGCATATCTTGTCGTAGTTTCTGTGCTGTTAATGGATGCATCATAATAGGACAGCCAGAAATTGCCGTTTTGTGCACAGCCCGTTTTCTCATCGCCCCAGCTGTTACGGATCAGCCATGCGCCATCCCCCGGTGCCTGCTGCGCAAAATTCTCCTTCGGAAATGTATCATCCCAGCCAATGACATCCACTGCGTGATTGGTTCTTGTTACATTTGGATTATAATAGCTGTCATGCACAGGATCGTCATACTGGATGCTGGTCGAAGAATAATAGCTTATCCCCAGTGCACCATACTGCATGATCAGTTTTTCACTTCCTGTTTCCTCTGCACATCCGCAGCTGTTCCCATATTGATCAGAAAGGCATTCTGTACATGGCATGCATCTTCCCCGTAAGCTGCGCCGGTCGAATTGCTGCTCCCAAAAGGCCGTTCACATCTGCGCTGCTATCTGCAGCAAGCCCGCTGTACGGTGCCTTTTTCCTCTGCAACCGGTCCGCACCAGCTGACAAGATGCCACATGGTAAGCAGCGTATTTCCGCCCTGGGTCAGATAATTTTCCCCTCCATGGCAGCTTCATTATAATCACCCGTTGTACCGCCCTTTGCATCTGTTGTATTTCCCTTGTTATAGAAATAATAAGCAAGCTGGCGTTCTGACAGATCGATCGTGCCTGTTGCCAGTCCGTTCCGTATCATGGAAGCCTCACAGGCTGCCAGCGCAGAAAATGTCCAGCAGATCCCATAGGGGATTCTGATCACGGAATGCCGATGGCAGATAGCTTACCACCTGTCCATCTGCTATTGCCGCATCCGAACGGTAAACAGCAGGTATCTCATTTTCTGAAACCGCTCCTGCCCTATCCGCTTCCAACGAAAATGCCGCGATCCCATTTTCCCGCTCTGCCTGATCCTCCGGCAGTTCAAAATCCAGGTCCGTATAGCCTGTCGCATTTCCGGATATGGTTTCCTGCTCCTGTGGCAGGGGATGTGACACTTTTGCTCCGGTCTGCATAAACAGGCATAGAAATATCTGAGAACATCACAGCCGCCAGAGCAAGTGCAAGAATCTTTTTTCCGGCTTTTATACAGTTTTTTCTGGTGATATCTGTTTTTCTTTGCATCATTTTCCACTTTCAGGTTTCAAAGCACCCCGGAACAAAATATGCCCCTGTTTCCTTCCATTGCGCAGCTTCAGTATAGCATACGCCAGCGAAAGGAAACAAGAGGGCATAACCGGCAGAAATGATTCTTTACTCCGCCAGATAAATCTTGACACCGTCCTGTATCTTACTGATCGTGTCGTCCAAAGACTGTCTGCCAAGCAGATAATCAGGCACTGACTTTTTCAGTTCCTCCAAAACCTTGGCATCCTTCACGGTTTTCTTAGAAAGAGAATCACATAAGGCTTCCAGCTTATCCGCATCTGCAGCTTTGATCGGCTCAATATCCAGTCCGATCTCCTGCCCGTCGGCTCCTTCGATCGTCGTATAGGCAGCGTAATCGGAACGGTCCAGACTTACCTGCATATGCAGGGATTCTTTATTGACCGGAAATCCGTCGTAAAAATCACCGTCCTGTACTTCTCTGCTCATCACAAAGGCTGCAAATTCTTTTGCCAGGTCAGCCTGCTTCGTATTTGCATTTACACCGATTTCCACAGTCGGTATATAAGCATTTTCAAAGCTTGTATAATCACCCTTTACCAGATTGATGATCGCCAGATCAAACATGGCATCGTTAAAGCCGGAAATCTGACAGAGCACAGCCTGCATGGCAGAAGGCAGATCCCATTCATTGCTCGCCCGCTCTCCCTTTTTGTACTTTTCCACCATATCACAGTGCGCAGCGATCGTCTGCAGCTCCTGAAGTACCGTGCGCAGCTTTTCTGTATCCAGCTGCTTATCCTTTATGATGTCCGGCATAAAATAAGGCGCAAAGGTCTCCACAAGATCTTCTCCGGTAAACGTACCCAAAAGGCTTCCGTCCGTCTGCTCTGCTGCCTTTGCAAGTGCTGCCAGATCTGTCATTTCAGATGCTCTTTTCTCTTTGGAAAGAAGCAGGGGCAGTGCAAATCTGACCGGCAGAATCTGCTGCTTTCCGTCCGCAGCCTTTTCTCCGTCTACGATTGCCTGCAAAAGCTCTCCGTTTTCTTCCATTGGCGTTACGATATCCGACAGATCCATCAGAACGCCCTTTTTGGCAAGCGCATTATCATCCAGACCACTCAGCACGATCACATCTTCCCCGTCTCCCGCAGCCAGCGAAGTCATCAGGCGGTTACGCTGCGTCTCCGCTTCCTTATCATCAGTGTCTGCACATGCAACATGTACGGAAACCATTGTGTCAGGATGCTTTTTCCCAAAAAGCGTTGCAGCCTGATTGATCGTAGCCTGATCATACAAAGTATAAACCGTCAGTTCTTTTTCCGGTTTCAGGGGAAGTTCCGGATTATAGGCATACTGATACAACTTCTGTCCCTGATCATTTTGAAACAGCGCATAATAGACTTCGTTTGTACCGTCAGACATATCGCTTGTCATGCCACGGCACCAGCTGTCTGACAGACCGAATGACATATAGCTGCCATCCAGCAGATCTTCAAACTGCCGGCATCCTTTGCTTTCCGGTGCAAGCCGTCCGCATTTGCCACGATCAGATTGCCCGCAGCATCTGCATCCGCTGCGCAGCTTTCCGCTCTTTTGCTGGAAATATCCACCTGCGATATCACCTTGATACTGTCCTCCGGGCAGATCCCGATCCCCTGCATGGTTCCGCTGTCTCCATCTATGATCAGTGCATAGCTGTCACCCATTCCGATCAGTGCTTCATATCGTTCACCTTCCAATGGTCTTGATTCGGCAAGTGACAGTGTCTGCCTGTCATACCGTTCTATTTTTGTATAAAAAAGTGCAATGACTGCATGATCTGTAACCGCAATATCTTCCGGGTATCCACAAACCCATATTGCGGGTCTTTCTCTGCCCAGCCTTCCGGCGTGACCTCTGCCATGCCTGTGTCATCACAGGTATACAAAAAATCCCTGCAGGTTTTCATCATCTATCTGCGCATCATAGTACACATAATAAACTGCATCTGCCTTTCTGATCTTCAGCGTATAAGCATCTGCCGGCAGCGTAAGCTGTGCCATCCCTGCGGGAGTATCCTCCGCGAAGGTCTTTGTCTGTGGATCCATCACAAAACGCTTCAGCGAAACATTGTCCCCTTTTTCCTGTCTTTGATACAGAACTACCTTTTCATCTTCCCGGCAGATCTGTACAAACTCTCCCGCTACATCCGGGAGTGCGATCTCCGTCTCCTCATACCGTCCTTTTCCGTTCGCCGGATCTTCTGCCTTTTTACCGCAGCCTGCCAGCAACGACAGAGCAAGCAGAAAAAATACCACAAGCTTTCCGCATTTTCTCTTCATAACATTCTCTCCTTTTTCTCTTATAGGATTTCCTATCTTGTCGTGCCCATCTTAGCACTTTAAAATCCGGAAATGGAGAAATGCGTCAATTCTTAACGTCTTCTTCTGCAATTCTTAATATTCTTCCCTGTATCTGCTCCTGAGTATGCTATAATGTCAGATCCTCCACATCCACTCCCATGGAAGACAGCTTTGCCGTGGTTGCCCTGATCTGATATTCCAGTTCTTCATTTTCTACGTTGTTATTTGCCTTCTTGATCCGTTGTAAATCTGTGTATTTATCGATCAATACCGTGATCAATTCTTTTTCTGTCATTTCCTCCATCCTTACACCGCCTTTCCATAATTACAATATAGTGAATTTAGAAGCGGTTTACAAGTTTCCTTTGCATGGATAATCTATCCATGACTGCATGTTTTCTACCCGGTTGTATTTCTTCTATAACGGGCATCTGCCAGAGCGCGCATTCTTTTCTTTCTTCCCATGTGGGCGGCGGATCAGAAATGACTTTTTCCTCTTCCTCCTGCTTCTCTTCCTGCCTGCTGCTTTCTGCCGCCGGTGGCTTTATCTGCACCAGCTTCTCCGACATCTGCACAGAGAGTACAAGCTGCTTTTGCAGGCTGCCATCTTCATAGGAAATCCAGTAAAAGCCACTGCCCACGCCTTGATATCCCTTTTGTCCCCAGCTGTTTTTCACCAGCCAGGCACCATCTTTTTGGGGCTTCTTTACAAAATGCTCCGCTCCGTATGTATCATCCCAGCCCACCACCTCGACAGTATGGTTCAGACGCTTCGTCACATAGGGAAAATAATAAGAACTGTCTCCCGATCCGTCTGTCTGATCCCGGTAATACAGCCCATAGCTGTAATAGCAGATCATCAGACCTCCCATCTGCAGGATCCGGCGCTTGCAGGTATCTGCATCTGCCAGCGGCTGTGTTCCTACAGAAAGCACTTTATATTGCTGCCTGTAAAGCTCCTGCTCAGGCAGCATAAAATCATCCGTGATCTGCCGCATCGGTACTTCCGTTTCCGGTACAGGTCCCATTCCGGCAAGTGCAGCTTCAAACACTGCCGTTCTGGTATTTGTCCGTCTGCAGAACTGCGAAAAAGAACTGCCGTCTGCCTGCAGATGGTATGTGGCATATGCGCCGTGCAGCTCGGACAGATCCACGTCCGCTCCCCTGTATCCTTTTATCAGAAGTGCCGATTCCATCAGCGCAATTCCCGCATAATCCCAGCATAGTGCCAGATCCCCCTGATCTCTGACAGGTGTTACCATCTGCTTCTGTCTCGGATCATAGCTTTTCGGGATCTGTCCTGTCACGGTCTGTGTATGCTGCTCAGACATTATCTCATTACCTGCTTTTCTTCCAAGGCTTTCCAGTGCCTGCAGCTCCCTGTTCCACTCCATGACCGAAAAACTGTCTGCCGCCAGGACCGGATTTCTCAAAAATACCAGCAGGACACAGACTGACAGAAAACCTGCCAGCCCATGTCTGCAATAGAATAATTTTCTATTTTCCATATTTTCCCTTTAAAAGCTTTGCATATACAGTCTGCTTTCCCTTTGGAACCGCAAACTGTATCTTTGATGCACAGCCTTTGAATGCTTCTTTTCCGATTTTTCTAAGCTGCACGGTTCGTATTGTCACCTTTTTCAGTTTTTTGCATTGATAAAATGTCCGCTTCCCGATCGTCTGCACCTGCCCCGGCAGTATCAGTCTCTGCAGTTTTTGCATCCCTGAAAAGCACTGTTTCCGATTTTTGTTACACTGCTGCCAATCTGACAGTTTTCCAGTTTCACGGCATTACGGAATGTATGATCCGGAATACTCCGCAATCTGCCCGGCAGTTTTATTTTTGGAAAGAGATGATGCATTTTGCAGCATACCGTCTCCAATACGCATCAGAGAAGCATTTTGTGCAAATGAGAATTTGCCTATCTTCTTACAGTCTGCAAATGCATATTTCCCTATCTGCAATACGCTTCCCGTATTTTCACATTTTTAGAGCACTACACTTGTAAAACGCCTTATTTCCAATCTGCAGTAACCCTTCTTTCAAGACCAGACTTTTTCAGTTTCTTACATCCTTCAAAAGCATGACTGCCAATCCGGAGCACCGCCTCCGATATCGTAATCCTTTCAAGTGCCGCACAGTTTTTAAACGCGCTCTCCTCTATCACGGTCACATTGTTCCCTATATTCACTTTCTTAAGCTTTCTACAATCTTCAAATGCGCTCTTTCCAATCTTTGTAATACCGCTTCCCATTACGACTTCTTTCAGTTCACCCTGTCCATAGAATGCTTTTTCCGCAATTTCCGTGATGGTCAAAGTTTTTCCCGCTACCTTGATCACATCCGGTATGACCAGTTTTTTCCTGTCCTGTCGAACCGTTTAACCGAATTGTCAGCGTACCATCTTCGTTCTTATGCAGTGTATATATCACTTCTTCAATTGTATAGTTCGTGGAAGATCCCTGCTCTAACGCTTCCAGAATCTTTTTTCTGCAGTTCCATGGAAAGCCCCTGATCATCATTTTCCTGTTCTTCAGCTGTTTTTTCTGTACCTGCAGCCAGCTTCCGATAATAAAATTTTACTACAGTGCTGCTGTCTGCCCTGACAGTTATAAGCCGGCTGTCCGGCTTTTCATAGCCATTTATGGTAATCGGAAAGACCCTGATCTGTGTATCTGCAAGCGCTTTTTTCTCCTGCCCCTCTTCCTGTGGATAATACGCCACATACTTTTGCAGATCTGTTTTTTTTCATCCGGCTGCAGATAATATTGCACCTCATAAGTTACAAAGGTCCGGGGCATATTCAGCCTGCAGTGTGATCACACCGTTTTCTCCCCTGTCAGGTTTTCTGCGGATTCCGTCAGAAGCAGGCCTTCCTTTGTCCGCCATCCTTTAAACACATACCCTGTTTTGACCGGTAGCGGAAGGTCAATCTTCTCTTCATAGTCTGATACCCTTTCATATCCGGCTTCTTTTTTGACAAAATCCTTTATCTGATCCTCCAAAATATTACCGCCTGCCGGATCAATCCGCAGCAATAGCGATCCGCTTCCCACTTCGCATACAATGTATGACTTTGCCCGGGCTGTAATGCATACCGGGCTGATACAGTTTCTCCATATTATTTTCTTCTGCCCAGCCCAGCAGATGATATCCTTCTTTTTTTTACATCCGGCAGCAGAACGGTTTCTCCCACTCCCCAGCCTGCATAAATGATACCATCACCTGCCACTGTTACTTTTTGCAGCGGATCTCCGATCTTTGTCTTTTTTCTGCATCCGCATACCAGCCAAGAAAAAGCTGCTCTCGAAACGCTCATAGCCTGTTCGCAATTTCCTCCGTCTGTATTGTAGGTAATTGTATATTCCCGATGCAGCTGCGCAGGCAGCGTATAAACTGCTGTCTTGCTCCAGTTCGCATATTTTGTAATAATTGCCCCATTTTTTGTTGTCAGATTACGGAATGCAGCCCCGGAACTGCACCTGCATCTCCCCAGTTTAAGAAACTTCTGAATGCTGTAACGGGACTAACCATTCCTTCCGCCCCATTTGTGTTTACAGTGATCGTATATCCGGGAGAATTTCCCGGTGCTGCCGGGTATACGGCAGTTTCATCATACTTACAGTTCAAACCGGCAGGAACACTGCTGCCACCGTTACCATCGTAAACAACCTTATATTCCGCCGGAGAAACAGAAAAATGAAATGCCATGTGATGGATTTTTGTCGGATCAGTGATCGCTGTACTTCCCACTCCCGCATTTGTAGGAAGATATATATGCTGTTCAAAATTAACCGTATTTTCTTTTTCATACTCCCGATCTCCACTGTAAGAAGCGGATTTGATATAACGGACACCTTTATAGGCACTGTCTGCATGATCTGTTGCATTGATCGGATAGGTTAATCCACGACTGCTGCTGTCCTTGTCTGTAGCCGGTTCTACCGTCAGGGCATAACCTAACGGCTTCGTCATGGAAAACCGGATTATAGCATGCGGATAAGAAATCTTTCCGCCGCCCTTCAGCGTTTTCACATCCGCCAGAGCTTCCTCCTTTTGAGAAACGATATGATAAGTATGCGTTCCACCTCCGGTCACTTTCAGATTGTATTTTGCGCCAGAAACAGTAGTGCTCATAGATGTCTGCCTTTGGGAAATCTGCTTTGTCTTATCAATATTGCTAATCTTTACTGTAGCTTTACCAGCCTGCGATCCGTCGAATACAATATAATAATAACCGCATGTACTTGAAAAATTAGTAGCGCCTACCCTGTCACAGGATGCGAGCGACCGATAGTACTGCATATTGTCAGTAAAATGGGCACCTGTAAGTAGTCCACATTCCCTGCAGATATCCTTGCCATAATAATCCAAGGTTTCTGAAAGACGAGCAGACTTTTCCAACAGCTGCTTCTGCTCATCCACGGTCAGACCGCACAACCATACCGCCAGTTCTTCATCCCCATACGCGTTCAGACAATATTCCAGTTCTTCTTCTGTCAGGGTCAGCGGATTCTTTGCAAACAAGTCCTCCTCTGCTGACATATTTTCCTGCAATTCCATTTCCTCCTCAGATCCTGCCGTGTTGCCTGACAAGGTCGCATTTTCCGATACCGTCTCTGTTCCTCCTGCTGCAGAAGCTGCCTGCAGCTGCAGCAGGCATCCTGCAAACAGGGCAGTGCTGAGCGCGCAGCAGGTTACCCATTTACATACTTTTCTTTTCATGTTTCCTCCTTTTACGGAAAAAAGGACACAGAAAGATACCGGTTCCCTTTCTCCGCTTTCTTGATTGATAATTTGTAGTGTCGTGAAATCTTCGGCTGAAATGCCATGACCGACTGATCGTCGTAAGATATAAGAAGCACTGCTCTTATATAAGATTCACTTTGTGGTTGTAAGTATAGCAAACGGATATCCTGTTAGTCAATGACAATTTTCAGGATATCCGTCTCATTTATTTCTTATTCTTGTAAAAGGATTGCACCCAGTACTTTTTCTTCATATACCGCTATATTTTCCAAAGTATGCTCCAGTGCTCCGTATGTGATTTTTCCCGCCGGCAGGCAAAGCAAGATGGCATCTGCTTCCGTGATACACTGTCCCGCCTGCTTCTCCTCATACACTGCTGCCTCTTGCACACGATATACTGTCAGCTTTGTTTCATCCGCTATTTTATGACACATGGATTCCGATGTTTCCGCCGGAACCACACCCATCTCAACAGACAAAGTGTTCCGCTCTCTTTCCCCGTCAGATTACGGAAATGGAAAAGCAGATGCATCTGTTTTTCTTCTTTTTGGCATGTTCCATGCAAACGGGATATGAAAAGACTCTTTCAAATTCCTTGCAGTCCAGATATAACCGGTCCAGGCAAAACAGAGTGCCAAGCCGACCAGACCTGTCAGAATACCTGCCAGAAGTCCCATCAATGCCTGCTTCACCACAGTTTTATATTGGATCCCATCCGATACCGGTTTTACCGCAAGTGGCTCTCCGATCTGTGGTCTTTCTTCCGCACTTAGCTTGCAATATTGCTTTACATATTTCTTTTCGTTCTTTCCCAGTGCATCATAATCAGTTTCTTTCTGCATGGCATACGTGCTTTCCAGATTGATATTAGCTGCCTGTGTATCTCTAAGTGCCGTATCTCTCGCCACAGATTGATAAGTCTGCAGCATATAACAGCGAAACTGACCGCGTGCCTGCACCACAGCCGGATAAATATTCTGCATCAGATACTGATCTGTAGCATGCAGCAAAACGTCCAGTATTTCCTGATCCGGTGCTGTCACATAGATCACCAGCACCTGCCCGGTACTTGTATCAAAGGTAATCAGCTCCGACACCCTGCTGCCTTCTGTATCCATGGACACCTGCTCCGCAAGCTGGCTTTCCAGATAAGCGGCTGCTTCCTCGCTTTTAAACAGATTCACAATCTGAGTGACCGCTTCTCCATATCCAAAGCCATCCGCTCCTGATCAAAACCGTATCGCAATGCCCCTGTATACTTTTGTTTCCGGATCGATCTTCATATAAAGTGCCTTCTGGTTATAAGCACTTTGCTGTTTATACAAGTCCCGATCCGTCAGATACTTCTGTACCTGCGTTTTCTGTTCTTCTGATAACGTCAGTTCCGTTTCCGCCTGCTGTTTTGTCAGGCTGTCCTTCTGCCCCTTCCAGTTTTTTTTTCCTGCAAAGACTACACAAAAAACCGCAGCAAAAAAGAAGGAGGATCCCAAACCGCTTTTTCCAATATCCCAGAAGTCCTTTGCTGTCCATATATTTTCTGTCATAACGATACACTCTCATATACCTTCTCCTCTTTCTTCCCATTTGACAGCTCATTTCGCATTCCTTTTACTTCAATTCCACCCAACGTGCCGTTTTCCCGCACAAGTAAGAGCAGAAGCGGATTATAAGTCAGATACATTGACTGTGGATTCGCCATACCAAAAACCATGCTGATCAGCACACACATAAGTAACATTTTCTCATTTTGCATCACCAGTCTGTATAACAACAAACTCATCAGAACACAATATACCAAAATAAAAACCGTTCCATACAAAAGCATCTGCATCAGGTACGCATTATCCACATAATTATATACGGCATCCGGCTTATAATACAGTGTCGAAGCACCAATAAATCTGATCTTCTGTCCAAACCATGTAAAGCCGTATTGTACAATTGCCTCATATCCCAGTTTCAGACGGTTATTGGATATATAATTCCATTTTTCCCAGACCGGATTTCCCTTCTGATATGCCATCGTCACACCGATACTGGCGATCAGACATATCCACGGAACAAGCATAAGCGCATATGCAAACCACTGCGGGAATTTTTTCTTCGCAAAAAAGCGTTCACAAACCAGACAGGAGACAACAAGCAGTATACTCAGCAAGAAGTCCGATCTGCCATTCGTCAGATAGTATAAAATTCCATTGCTTATCAGAATGACAAGGGCTGCAAATTCCCTTAGCCTGTTTTTCAGAAATCCATGCAATTGCCGTAAAAAGCCCGAAATGGCTGGCAAGCATACAATGTGTAAATCCCAATCCATGTCTGTTTCTAACCCCCTCTTCCCAGAGCACATCTTCCAGCACACCTGCCTTTGCAGCCAGCACCGTAATCAGAAAAAGGAGTAGTTGCACCCAGAACATGATCCGGCAAAGTTTCCGGAAGGATACATTTCTGCCACCGTAAATAAGCGCAAACATTGCTGCAAACGGCAATTTATCGATTTTAAATGCGATCCACATAAAAAGGAGCGTTACGCCCAACATCAGCAAATTTCTTGGCGTTCTGTCCGCTTCCAGAATTATTTTCACAAGACAGCAGCTCAGTACCCCATACATGACAGGATCTGAAATCAACTTCATAGGCAGCATATCTTTAAAATACGTATATTTTATAAGCCCCACCAAAAGCCATGCGATCAGAGCCGTTATATATAAAGTTTCGCCCCACTGCTTTTCCTTCATATCGTTTCTCCGTTTTCCTGTCCCATTGCCTGTATAAACTGCAGATAGCCACTGTGTTTCGGATGTCGATCCTCTACAGACGGCAGGCTGTCATAATCGCCGTACAGTTGCTGCAGATAAGGCTGTATCTGATTCGGTACAGGAAGCATATGACCGCAAAATGGAACCCTTTGATAAGGCAGTAAAATATTCTTATCCATTACTTCCCGTTGATAGCCGGCAAGCCCAAACAGACTGCAGACCTTATCTGCATTCTCCGTTTTTTTGCAGTTATGATCTTCTTTGCTGACACAGGCATACCAGTTAAACAGCCTGTCCGGGGTTATTTTCACGATTATTCTCGATATTTCATGTGCTGCTTTTCCCTTATTTTTGGTTGGCAGTCTGTAAATCGAAAGGTAATGTACGATCACAAAAATACGCTGCAGTGTTCTGCCTGCTTTTCCATCCGGAACGCCATCGATTGGGTGGATATCCAGCTTCGGCGCTGCATTTTGCGGATAATCTCCCTGCGGCAGATATAACAGATGTCCGATTGGTGCATCCGGTATGATCTGTTTTTCAACCGGTGAATACCGATACTTCTCAAGCCGATTGTCATGCTTAGCCAAAAGTTGCTCCAGTCTTTCAAAATCAGGGCGCATCATAGCAAGATCAATATCATCATCCCATGGAATAAATCCCTGATGCCTGTATGCACCAAGCGCAGATCCTCCCGCCAGAAAGTAGGAAGTCCGTGTTCTTTGCAGAAAGCATCAAAAACAAGGAGCATTTCCAAAAGATATTTCTGATAACGAGTCAATGGTTCTACCCACTGACTATCCATTTTTCTCATCCTGTTCTCCCATATTTTTCTATGACACAACAACCGTTTTTCTGATGCTGTTTTTATATTTATCAACAGCCTGTATTGTCACTTTTTGTTTTCTTTTTTCTGCTTCGGTATATTCACAGTAAATTTCCCATTTGCTCCTGCCCGTTTCTGATATTTCTTTTTTCCCGGCTTTCACCTTTTTTAATACTGTTCTTTCTGCCTGCCATACCAGACACCTTGGTACTTTTAACTGTCAGTTTATCCAGCTTTAACTGATGCAGAAGATTCTTATCTGTATTTTCTATGATCTGCATTTCCTTCTCATTATATCCGGATATCACATTCGCTTTTATACTTGCCTTCACACCTTTACCAATATAAATAGCCGCTTTTTTATTGTTATTAAATCGATTGCCGTTCACTTTTGTTTTTATGGATGCTTTTCCAAAATAAACTGCATGATTTTTGCATTTATTGAACTCATTTTTCTGTACAAGCGCAACCTTTGATCCGAAACAGCCGAAAGACCATAGCCCTTTATATTTGAAATGATATTCTCTTTGACAGTCTTAATACTACCCTTTGATGCTACACACATATTGCATGACTCTTTGTCTGTGTTATAGTGTTAGAATGCAGTAATTTTACCATACTACCCGCATTACCTACATAAATTGCACTCTTCCCGAATCCAATATCTGATTATCTTCAACCTTTGATATAACTGACTTGCCCGTTACTGCAATGTTATGTGTTTTACTTGCCTCAAATATATTATTAGTAACAGCATCTGCCTTTCCCCTGCGCAGAAAGCGCAAGCGAGCTGGTACCGCTTCCGGATACCGTATTATTCTCTATTGTGCCTATTCCGGCCTGTTTTGTCGTTACTTTTCACCTGCTTGTGCAGAAGATGTAATTGTATTTTCCGCCAATGTCTCGACACTTCCGCAAGAAACATTTACAGCTGCCCGACCTTTTGTATTACTGATCTTGTTCCCGGATACTTTTGTAACCTTCGCCCCCTGATTACTCAGATCAATTCCGTTGGCTTTTGTATCGGTTATTGTATTACCCTGAATCAGTTTTACAGGAACTGCCACGCGAATGGCATTCCCTCCTACTCCTTTCAGTACATTATCATTTACCATAGAAACCGTACAATTTTCGTTTAAAGAAATACCATTCTGCTTCGGTGCTGTAATCTGATTTTTTTCAATCGTATTTACAACCGTTCCCTTTTCTGCGATCAGAATTGCATTATTGCCAGATCCAACAAGTTGATTGCCCACGATGGTCTGTACATTCGCCCCTCCCTTTACGGAAATTGCATTCAATGCGCTCTTTGTAATCGTGTTGCCTGCAATAGACGTAATCTTTGAATTATTTAAAACAGATATTCCGTTTGAACTGCCCCCTGCAATCGTATTCCCGTCAATGGCAATTCCGGTACTGCTGAAAACCTGTACTGCGGTTGCGTAACCGGAAATAGTATTGTTTTTTGCTTCGCTATTATCAAAACAATAAAACAGGATTGCCTGTTTATCCTTGAATTTCGTACTGGATATCTGATTGCCGATAATTTTTATATTCTTATTTCTGGCTCCTGATACTGTATTATGATTTCCTATAGCACGTGGGTAATTTTTAATGATACTGTTTTGTACCGTTACCCCATCACAAGGTGTTTTATCCGCGCCAAAAGAACCATTTAATCCCTCTGCGCAAATATCAATCTGAACAGCCTCACTTTCATCATGTGCATCATTATAACGGAAACCGGATCCATCAAATGTGCAACTGTCAATCACACAGTTTTTGACTCCTGCAAGCTCAATCAGATGCGAACCATAGCAGTTTTTAAACGTAGCATTCTGAATTCTTATTCCCTCTGCATGTCCGAAAATAACCAAATTGGCTCTGACCTTTGCCTTTGCAACGTTGCCGCCGTCAAAGGTTCCACCAATAATTGCAATATTTTTTGTCAAACTGTAACCACTGCCCCTGTTTGTTCCTGTTTGCCCTTCTGCATTATTACTTAGCAGATTACCTCCGTTTACAAGTGCTGTACCACTCCTTACAAATGTCGCCCCCTAGTGCATAAATGGTTGTATTGCTTCTCAGGTATATACATTGTGTAATCTCATAAGTACCCTTTTTCAAAAATAACCTCTATTTCCTGTGTATCAGAGGCCGTATTTAAGATTTTCTGTAATTCTTCTACCGAAAAGCCACTCTGCTTCACCGTATATGTCTGTTTGTCCTGTGCATAACAATCCGTCCCCATTCCGGATATAAAAATTACACACATTGCCATCAACCAAAGTCCTGTTATCCACTTTTTCATATTCAGTCTCCTTTTTAGGCTATTTCTTTCCATTTTTTTTGCATTTATTTTCTATTTTTCTTTCAGTGTATATTCGACCAGACCCGATACCTTCATATATTCGTCCACTGTTTTATAAATTCTACTGCAGTTACTATAATCATCAAATGCAAAGAAATCATTTGCACGGTCTATATATTGCTGTTCGTTTTTACCATTTGTATCCATGAGGTGACAAAGCCTGGTTACAAGCTCATCCTGTTCCGTTACAATCGGTCCAAACCCCTGTTCCTTATATTTATAAAAAGCACTTTCCGTATAATGGCTCGGTAATACTGATGGATGATAATATAAGATCGGTTTTCTCATATATGCGAAATCAAACTGGATACCCGAATAATCTGTCACCATAATATCTGACCCGTAAGCATTTTTTCGTAATTTACATCATCAGATGCCGCAAGGACCTGCACAACATCATTTCCTTTAAAATCCCGCTGCTGTGCTCCCATAACCGGATGTAAGAGAAAAATAATCCTGTATTTGTTCTTTCTTGCATTTTCTAACAGTCTCTCATCGTGGATCAGGGCATTATAGCATTTATAATATGCGCTCTTGACAAATTGCTCATTATATTCATTTTTATTATGCCCCAGTCTCTTTCTTAACCAGGTTTCTTCTCCATGTCGGAGAAATAAGCACCTGCTTTTGATTATGACTTTTCAATCCGTCATACCTTGCCATACCGACAAGTCGTAACTGATTTTCTCTGTAACCATAAATATCCTGTTTTAAGTTTTCTATTTCATATCTGGATGCACATAAATATAATTTTATATTATCCAAAAGGCGGTTTTGCCACTGTGCAATGTTCTGTACCGTCAGACCATGTTGAATACAGACAACCTCTGCATTAAATAAATCCCAAAAATAAGGAGCCTCATCTTTCGTAAATCCACAATAATCCATAACTCCAAAATGTGGGGTCAATATTACCTCTGCAAATAGTGACAGCAGTTTTGATTCCATACTGCCATATGCCACAACATTCTGACAGGCCTTTTTCATCTGGGCATATTCCGGTGCGTCCTCTCTGAGAATATAATAAATTTCCACCTTGCCTCTTATTGCATTGATCTCACGAAATGCATATTCTCCGTTGTCTCCACCTTTATACAATCTGTCAAATGTGATCCAGATTCTTCTTTTCGCATATTTTGCACGGGATTGATAATAAAGCTTCCGAAGCGCAATACAATTTTGCTTTGTTTCCTCCGGCAATGTATCCAGAAACGATGCATGCAGCATTTTTTCGTCATATACAGCCAGTTGACCTTCAACCGGTTCTTCAATCCACAGACCATTGTTTCTGCAGGTCAGAATTTTTCCATTTTTGAACTGATAATACTGTTCCGGTATCAGATGAGAAACACGCGCTCCCGCTCTGAACATTCCCAGCTTCGGCATAACAGCACCGTCTTCTAATTTCACGAAAAACTGAATCTGTGTATTCTGTTCTATGTCTTCCGCCTTCATTCTAAGCTGAAATGATATTCCCGTATGCATGACAATTCCGAAATATTTATATAAATTGTACGTTGTATTCGTTTTCACCTGTTTGATCTTGCCATTCAACTTTGCAAAAACCTTGCAGGTATCCACATCATGCAGGATAGCTTCCGAAAAGAGCCCATCAATCGCTATTGTTCCGTTATGAAACGAATTAATTGCCAGGATACGGATAAACGCCTGTTTATAGTCCGTTACCAAAAAGACCGGACATTCTGCTTCCGTATTTTCAATCATCGGCATACTTTGGAAATAATATGCCCCATTGGCGTAAAAGAACTTATAACCTTCCTGTTTCTGCTGTGCTGTAAGCTTTAAAAATTCTGCAACAAGAAAGGAATCCACCTTTACTTTTTTTATTGTACTTTTCTGTAATATATAAGAATAGTCAAAATAAGAAAATACTTTACAGCAATCATCTATAAATTGTTGTACTTCTTTTTTTCATTCAATTGCTCTTTTGTCACGTTCTCTGGCATTTACAAAAAAGCGAATATAGATCAAAAAGGTCAAGGTTCCCGCTATAAAATCCGGGATTGCACCATCTTCCTGCATCCACCTCTTTACAGCCGGAAGATATAAGTCTTCTATCGACTCCAGATACCACTCTTTCAGACCGGCATATGCAAAAAGCTCATAAAAGTCTTCTGCTGCCGTTTCATATATCATATGCCAGGCCGGCATATAGTAAAATTGCTTTGCTTCATGCAGCAGAGAAAGTACAAAGATATTTTTGCCATCTTCTGCTCCGCCCTTATACATGGTAAATCCATTTAAAAACTGTGCACGTATAAAATAGCCATCCAGTAAAAGCTGTACATTGGAAACACCTTCTGCCACAGACAATATGCCCTGCTTTGCCTCGGCCGGTTGGCAATCATTTCTGCTTTGCTCTCCTGTTGGCAACTGTAAAGAACGGCGCTACACTGACCAGATTTATTTCAGAATTTACAAGAAAACACTGTTTAACCGAAAAAGAGTATCCTCTTTCTCATAAAGGCAGTCACTTTGTATGATCGCAACATATTCTGCCTTACAATAAGGATACCCCTTCTCATAACATGCGGCCGTAAAACCATCCGGGCATGCTAAATAAGTCACATTTACATATTCTTTTAACTTTTGTATATATTCTGTTTCCCGAGTGGAAACAACATCCACAACTATCAGCTGCACATCCTGCTCAAAATCAATGTTGCTTTGCTTTTTCAAATTTGCAATCAGCTTTTGGATTGATTCTTCACTTACCATTCTAATCAAAAAACAGAATTTATACATATTAAGCCTCTCTATCCGGTATTTATACCTCTTCCATTGTTTTTAACATTTTCTCTTCCAGTTTTTCTTTTCTTGTTTTCTTCTTTGCCGGTTCCGTTTCTTCCATAAATGCCGTATATGCATCAAGTACTTCTTCGGTCGGTCCATCCTGAATAATTTTACCGTCATGCAGCCAGATGACACGTGTACACAACTTACGCACGGTTTCAACACTGTGTGATACGACCATAACTGTTCTATCATTATCCTGGATCAGTTCACGCATTTTCTTAAAACTTTTCTTCTTGAAACGGATATCACCTACACTCAGCACCTCATCGATCAGCATGATCTCTGTTTCAAGTATTGCAGTAATTGAGAATGCAAGTTTGGAATACATACCGCTTGAATACGTGCTGACGGGTGAATTGATAAACTTGCCGAGTTCGGAAAATTTCACAATTTCGTTATACCGGTCTTTGATCTGCTGCTGGGTAAATCCCATCAAAAGTCCTGACAGAAAAATATTTTCTTTTCCTGTCAGTTCCTGCTGAAATCCAACACCGATGGACAAAAGCGAAACGCTGTGTTCTCCGATATCGATTGTGCCTTCATCCGGTGAAAAGATACCGGCTATAGAGCGCAGTAAAGTAGATTTACCGCTGCCGTTTTTACCGATCAGACCAACAATTTCACCTTTTTGGATATCGAAACTGACGCCTTTTACAGCCTCAAATTTTTCAACCCTTGATTTTCTCTCAAAGAAAACAGACTTTTCTTAATACTCTCTGCCTGTACCGTCTGATAACATATATGAACATCTTTTTACTTCTATTGTATTATTTGTTTCCATTATACCACCTTCACATAGGAATTCTCGTATTTATTGATCAGCCGGACACCAATGATCGATAATAAAATACTGATCACCAACCATATGCCTATCACACCATACATAGGATGTGACTCGTATAAAATACAATTTCTGGCGCCATGGATGATATTTGCAACCGGATTAAAATCAAGCAATATCGTTGCATATGGCTGTGGTACGCGCTTTGCAATGCTGTAAAAAAATGCCTGACATATAGAATGCCAGTTTGAGTACAACCTGTACAACATTTGCAAGATCTTTTACAAACACGCCAAAATTAAGCAGGATACAACTACAGCCGAACGTGAAAATAGAAAGTACCAGAAACAAAGGTACAATCTCAATCAGACGCCATGTGATCGGCACATGATACATAGGTACCATGACAACTACCAGCGAAAATGCCACAAGCATCTTAAAAAGGTTCACAAGCATCGTAGTCAGAACAAGAATGTATTTGGGCAGATATACCTTTGAAATCATTCCCTTACAGGATTTCACCGCCTTTACACTCTTTGTTACTGTCTTGCTGAAATAATTCCACAGATTCAGTCCAATAAATACAAATAACGGAAAATAAGGTTCTGACTTTCCATATACAACAAGCGCTACAAATGTATATACCAGCATGAAAAAAGAACGGATCCAGTATCCACCAGAGCCAGTTTAGGCGCGAGCCTGCCACTTCACTCTTTAAAGTAGCCTTTGCGGAATACATCATATAGCTCTTATATTTTTTTATTTTTGATAAATTTTTTCATAATATGCCTTCAGTGTTCCTTTGTCATTTTATTGATAGTACTCATCATCCTCTACATCATTTTCAGATGGTAAAAACTGTGACAGCCATTCATTTTACAATTTTATAATCTACCGTAACGGCTGTTTGCAAAATCAGAATTGATCTTCTCATCAATTGCCTGGATATCATCCTGTGGCAGTACATTAATGTGATAGCGGTCAAATTCTTCCGCTCTGTGGTCTACGCTCAGATTGATCGCACGCTTCTTATTCTGCATTGCAAATACGCCGCCATGCAGTCTGGTACCCACATAATCCACATCGTTTTCCAGAAGGAATTTTCGATATTCATTAAGTTCCGGATCAATATACTTGATCTTATCGCAATTTTCATAAGAACGCAGTGTCTTATAGCCGCCGTATGTCTGGCTCCAAAAATACACTTCTTTATAATTTTTCAGCAGGCAGTCTATGATCTTCTGATCATTTTTTCTCTGTTAATACCGCCTGTTGAGGAAAGCGTAAATACAACTTTATCCGCTTTTTTGTCGGGATATCCTTGCAATGCTCCGGTGTCAGTTTCCAAAGTGTCGGACACGAAGTATTGATTGCTTTCAATCAAGCATATTCAAATATTCAACTGTCTTATCGTCTCTTGTACTGTGCACATATTTATGAGACAGCACTCTCTTCCATAACATTTTAGAATACGGATCGAAATGATCGGAACATTTTACCCCATCGTATCCTACACCCATTAAAATAGATTTTCTCATTGGTTTGTAGTTCATAATGTTAACATTCAAAAGCGGATTAGGGCGAAGCATATTGGTCCAGAACAGATTTGTTCCGCAAATAAACTTCAGATTTGCATTTTTTGCAAGATTTGCCTTGCTGGATGTAAACTGATGTCCAAACGGAAAACTTACCAGATGAGTCGGAAAATTATATACAAAATTTCCTTTTAATACCGGCTCAAGTTCCCGGCGTACAGACTCCATAATGATCTCGTCACCTTTATTCTGTGTTGCAATCGATGTGTCAAATAAAATAATTCTCTTCACTGTATCCTCCTAAAATCAATCTCTTTTTCTTTTCTTATTCTATCCCTGCTTCAAAAGAGGCTATCGTCCTCTTCATTCCGTCCCGCAGTCCGACATGTGGTATCCATCCGGCAGCGAGTGCTTTGTCCGACTGTAAAAAGCCCAGCTTATAACTCAGATAGCCGGCTGATTTTCCCTCTTTCGGAATATGCATGATCAGCTTGATCCCTCTATCCCCAAACAGCTCACAAAGCAGCTGTGCCAGTTCTTTCACCGTAACAGTCTCCCGCGAATCTGATATATTATATACTGAATCCTCAAAATCAAGCAATACATGAAAAAGACCGGCGATCACGTCACTGATATACGTAAGTGCCAGTGTACCGCTTCCATCACTATTCATAACAATGTCCTCTGATTTTAAGACATTTCCCAGGAAATCTCCGACAACTCGTCCATCCCCCACGATCATGCCCGGTCCGTACGCATGCGCGATCCTCGCGATACGGCAGTCTATGCCATACTGGCTTTTATAGCACATACACAAATTCTCTGCCATACGTTTGCTTTCCGGATAACAGGATCTGACACTAACCGGATCTACCGCACCATAATCCTCCTCTGTCACAAAATCAAGATTTCCTTTTCCGTAAATTTCTCTTGTTGACAGAAGAAGAAATTTCTTTGTTCCATGTTCTTTTGCATAAGAAAGCAGATTATGACAGCCAAGTACATTTCCCATTGCTGTTCCCACCGGGTCATCCACAAATTGTTTCGGGCTTGTCTGGCTGGCCGCATGGATCATAATATCAATGGTTCCTTCCATGGTCAACGGTCTGGTCACATCCTGATAGATCATATGAAAATCATCACGATCCAGTGCAGCTCCCCATTTTGCCTGTGTCTTCTTCTCATTACGCGCCAGTCCGTAAATCCGGATCTTATAATCTTGTGTATCATTCAGATAAAGCAATGTCCGTACCAGATAACTTGCTATCAGTCCATTAACACCTGATATAAGCACACTTTTTCCACGTAGTTTCTCCCAATCCGACTTTTCCGCCAGTATAGATTTTATATCTTCTTTTACAACAGGGTTTAATTCTATCATTTTCTTCTCCCTTACCTTTATAATCCGAAAATATCCTGATTTTCCTTTAGGTCGACCAGTGCTTTAAAAAGGAAGAAGTCTTCCGGTGTTGTTATTTTGATGTTTGTCGTCTCGCATGGGACAATATGCAGATGTTTCCCCAGTTCTGTCATCAGGGAGCAGGTATCGATCGTAATCGTATAAGGCATTGTTTCACCCTTTTCATGGGCTTCCAGTACATCTTTAAAATAAAAACTCTGTGGGGCTTTTGCCACATACATTGTATTACGAATAATCGTGCTGCGTATTTCTTTTCCATCATCACTTGTAATTGCCGTTTCCGTAAAGGGAACTGCCGTTATACCATTTCCAAATTCTCTGACGGATGCAATATTATCCGTGATCATCTTTTCCGTTACAAGAGGTCTCACCGCATCATGCAATAATACGATGTCATCCTCTTGGCAGATACCCTGTAAATAACGGAGTGCGATCATTTTTGACTCCTGCGTATCTTTTCCACCGGTCAGTATTTTACTTACCTTTGTAATGCCAAATTTACCTAGAAGTTTTTGTAAATAATCTTCCCATCCGGCAATACACGGAACCACAACCGTATCGATTTCCGGATGCTTTTCAAAGACTTCCAGTGTATAGATAATGATAGGCTTACCATACAACTCCAAAAACTGCTTTTGGCTTTGCGCTGTTGCGCATTCTCTGTCCGGATCCTCCGGCAAATACTAGTGCTACATTCATGGTCTGTCCTCCATCCATTCTGTCAGTTTATCAACAATACGTTCACTGGCATGCCCGTCTTCCACACAGCCTTTGTCCACAAGGAATGCTTCTACCGCCTCCTGATAAGCCTTCTCTTCAAATGACAAAATGTTCTGTTTCATCTCCTGATTATCATGTGCCAGCGGAAACGGTGCTGTTTCAAGCGGATAATAAAAACCCCGGTCATCATCATACGCCTTCAGATCAGGTGCATACACAAAACCTTTTTTCTGGTCAGTACATAATCAAAAAATCCAGCTGGAATAATCAGTGATTCCTACCTGACAGGCTATCATCAGTTCCTGAATATCCGGATAAGTTGCTCCATCCAGCACATTGGCATTTTGTGTATGATATCCTTTATTTTTATAATCGCGGTGATGCGCACGGTTTATAATAACCCATTCTCCACCAAAGCGTTCCGTAAGCGCATCATGTAAAAGATCAAAATCCAGTTCTTCCATAGGTTCCTTGTCCAACTCCGGGCTTCGGAACGTAGGTGCGTACAATGCCAGATTCACATCATCCTTCAACTGATAAAAATCATAAACTTTTTTATAAATTTTCTCTTTAAATGCCCGATCCTCTATAAACAGAATATCATTTCTTGCATGCCCATATTCAAGTATTTCTGTTTTTTTCCAAAAAGAGGTACGGTAAACTTCATCTTCAAAAGCAGAATTTGATACAATGTAATCCGTCAGACGTCCACACCGGAAGCCTCGTTTATTTCTTCGCTTATCCGGTACGTCCTGCGGTCCGATCCTTTTAATTCCCAACGATCCGTGCATTGTTTCCAGATAGATCTGTTCCGGTTTCTTTTTGACTGATACCTTGGTCACATTAAATGCATTGTCAATCCAGACCTTTGCACTGTATAATTCTTTAAAATATTTATTGGTATTTCGTTCTACAAGTCTGACTTCCTTCGGGAATTCTTTTCTGGTTTCCTCACTCAGATCATCTACTACCCAGACAAGATCCCAGTTCTTTTTCTCTCTTTAATATCTCATCACATATATATCTGGGATTGCAGGTATAAGCCCCCTGGAATGTCAGGAACAGTATCTTGTTGTCCTTCACCTTTGTCGTCCGATACATATATTCTTTTTTGATACCTGCCAGTTTTCTTTTGATATATAATTGAAGTCTTTTCTTTGTAATCTTACTCATTTCAGTCCCCTGTTTTTTACATAATCTCTTGCCACAGATAGTCCTAGTATAGGGGAAAACAGCTAATTTCGTCAAGTTATCCTCTACGCAGAACATTATTGTAAATCATTTTTCTCATTTTGTCAGGCATCAGGCTGACGATCACATGTCCGCAGACCGTGACCAGATAATCCGGCAGACCACAAAACCCGTTACGGAACATATAGTTTCGGAACCGTATCACATTTTTCGCATACTGCAGACCACCTCTTCTTTGATACATGCCCTTTGTACGCATATATAGGATCACCCGATCCATATTATATCCCTTTGCTCCGTTTCTGAGCATCCTGAGCCAGAGATAATAATCTTCAAATCCCTCAAACGGCTGATAGCCGCCTGCTGCAAGCACCGCGCTTTTTTTATACATGACACAAGGATGATTAAACGGATTCCTACGCCGTGCAAAGCGAAGAATCTCTTCCTGCGTAACTGGCAGTTTTCTGATCTTTCCCGGTATAGAAGGATTTGTCTCAAATTCTGCCACCGGACCACTGATCAGATCCGCCTCATGCGCTTCCATTGCCTCTATCTGCCATTTCATCCGATCTGGCAGACTGATATCATCACTGTCCATTCTGGCAATGATCTCATATCTGCAATGTTGCATACCCTGATTTAAGGCCATACCCAGACCGCTCCGGTTTTCCAGTTGTACAATTGTAAACAGAGCAGGATTATCTACCTGTACATCAGCCAATACTTCATATAATTCATCTGTCAGCCTTCCGTCACATACCACCACGATCTGAGCAGGTGGCATCGATTGCCGCAATATGCTCTGCAGACTCTCCCTGAAAAAGAGTGGCTGTTCTTTTTCATATACCGACATCAAAACAGAATATTGCATCTGACATTCTCCTTTTCCGGTATCTTTCCATATAAAGCTTCTTTTAAATTACGAAAGAATCCGGCCGAAATTGTGGCCGGATTCCTGCCTTTTGATTAAAGTCCGCGCTGTTTACGATATTCGCTGATACCGCTCCATTTGGTATCCTTATCCGAAAGGATCAGATCATCCTTTGTCATACCTTCCGGCATCGGCCATTCCACACCGATCTCCGGATCGGACCAGAGCAGTCCGCCCTCGTCGTTCGGATGATAAAAGTCTGTGCATTTATAGGCAAATTCTGCATAGTCAGAAAGTACAATGAAACCGTGTGCAAAGTTCTTTGGTATAAAAAACTGCTTTTTATTTTCAGCGGAAAGTTTTACGCCGTACCACTGTCCGATAGTCGGAGAATCCTTTCTCAGATCGACCGCAACATCAAACACCTCTCCATTTACCACACGGACAAGCTTATCCTGTGGAAAGTTGATCTGAAAATGCAGACCACGGAGTACACCCTTTTTGGAAGCAGACTGATTGTCCTGTACAAAGACCTGATCAATGCCCGCCTCTTTGAAGTCATTATAATTATATGTCTCCATAAAATATCCTCTGGCATCTCCGAATACCGTAGGAGTAATGATCTTTAATCCTTCAATTTCACAGGTTTCTACTGTTATTTTTCCCATTTTTCCATCCTCTTTTTCTCATACTTGGATACGTACTTTCAAACTTTTTGATAATACACTATCCATAGATAAATTAAGTATATGAAAATCACATATATTCGTCAAGTTTCTTTTCATACCTGACATTAACAGCAATAAAAAAGGAGGAACTTCTTTGTTCCTCCCGCTCTTTTTATCTGCTTTTGATATCCTTGATCATCTGTAAGATGGAGCTTCCGTAGTTCTGTGCGGTTGCCCAGCCTTTTCCGTATGGGTTGTCCGGAATACCGAGCCATTCCACATAAGGAGCCGTTCCACGGCTCACATAGGTAAAACGCGGATCTACACAGCCCTTATTCAGCGCATCATAATTGGCATACGCTTTCAAATGCTGGATCTGTGCGCGGATCCCTAAACGGACACTTGAAAAGCTCTGTCCCTTCGCGCCTCCGCCTACTGCTCCGATCCCGGCAAAGTTATACTGTGTAATGCTGACATCGCCACCAAAACGCAGGAAGTTGGTTTCCTTCATCGCCTGTGCAAACGCTACCTCTGCCCTGATATTTTCCGCTTTACATTCATCGAGGTAGATCTGACAGAATTTCTTGATCGTTGCAGCATCCGATCCCCGTAAAACGAGGGATAGAATGTCCTGGACTGGTAATAACTGACCATCTGTGAAACGGTCACCGTACTGCTTCCCGTGATCGTATATTTGCCGTTCTCATAGGGATCATCTGTATTATCGTTTGCATCTCCGACAGTCATTTTGCCCTTTAAAAAGCACTTTTGGAAACACCGTTCTTCCCGGTCACAATGACCTGATAGCGGTATTCACCTTTACGTTGTCGTGATTCTTGGTCTGGATCAGGGCGCGGTATTTTCCGTTTCCACGATCTGATGCCTTATACGTATATTTTGCCTTTGTTTTTTCCACCGGCCATGCTTTTACTTCTACCTTTTCCACAACAGTGTTGGCACTGATGCTGGATACTGTCAGATAGCTGCCTGTTTCGTTCTTTTCACGGCTGACCGCCTCACCGCCAAGAATATCGGAAACCTCAACCTTCTGCGCTTTTCCGACTTTTTTGTATTTACCGTTTGTGCCTTTTACATATGCCTGAATCTTATAGGTTCCGCTCATGCCAAAATCAGAAATTTTTACTGTTGCCTTGAAAGCGCCTTTTGCATCCTTTTTCGCCTCATAATTTTTCTTTTTGGATCCTGTGTCCACATTGTATACACGGAAACGCACACCCTTAACGGCTGCTGCGATTCCCAGATTCTCTGCTGTCAGCAGCAGTTTGGTTTCTTTGGATTTCAGCTTTGCTGTAATGACAGGATCTTTCTTTTCGAACGTATAAGTAACTACCTTGACATCCTTTGTAATACCGTTTCCATCCGTTACCTGCACTGTAAACCGGTATTTACCAAGCGCATATCCATAATCCTTCATTGCAACAAGAGATCATAATAACTGCCTTTTTTCTTTTTGCCGTATATGTTTTTGTTTTTTTCTTGCCTTCTAAATTTCTGACCTTGACCTTAACTGATTTTACTTTCGATGCAGATGCCACATTTTTCAGGCGAAGCCGGAAGGTACCCTTGTTTAAGTTGATCTTTCTGACCGTTACCGCACCTACTGATGGTCCATCTACCGTAAAACTGCCTGTTGCCACCTTAGTTGTAGTTCCAAAATAACTCTTGGAATATGCCACTACCTCATAAGTGCCCGCCTTTTTGAAATCGGCTATCTTCACGGATGAAAGCCAGCTCCCGTCATCCTGCAGCTTTGCATCATAAGTTTTCTTTGTTGTCTTGCCACTTTCTTTGATGCTGACTTTATAAGATACCTTTGCCGAACCCTGATTTCCTGTTAATGACAGAGTTGCGATCGTCTGCTTTTTATTCAGCTTTGCTGTCAGCTTCATGGCGGAAGGATCTGCCTTCTGTTCTTCGATCTTTGTTG
>VOFC01000934.1_pt1 | contig 58001 bp, 86 predicted proteins | sample 5384161 | NCBI WGS metagenome assembly VOFC01 (sample SAMN12384722, study PRJNA508395) | human gut metagenome | isolation source: healthy gut B | host: Homo sapiens
CGGAGATCTCCTGGACCTGAAGCGGCGCGACAAGGCTTTCGCACTGACCAGCGTCTCGCGCCGCTGCCGCTGATGCCCTGCGTCATTTGGGTCAATGCGCTGTTCCGGCTTTGCGCCTGGCGTCCCGGGCCTTGGCAGGCAGGGGTAACGTTTCCCCTGGTCCTCCCGTTTGCACCGTGTAAGAGGAACAGGTCCGAAGCAAGTAAAAGGGACCCCGGACCCATTTGGGTCCGGGGTTTCCCCGCCATATAACAGGGGTATCCCTTTTATGCTCGAGACTTAGCTAATAGTCAGCTCCACAGTGCCGACGGTCAGCTTCACCCAGTTGGTAACGTCATCGCGCTCGTCGACCTCAACAGAATCAGACCCGTCGGTCACAGTCACGGGAGCGGAGCCCTCAACCACGATCACGGTGCCGGGCACAACATAAACCTCGGTGTCCATGCTATCCGCGATCTCGACGGGCTTGCCGGAAGGCTGGCTCACATAGGAGACAGTCACGCTGGTCAGGTTCAGCTTGGCAGCGGCGCTCAGCTCGATGTCCGCAGACACAGCGGCGGCAGAGTACACAGTATCATCAAACTTGGCACCACCGGTGGTGTCGATCACCGACATGCCGCTCTCCACAGCCGCAGCCACCAGGTTATCCGAGGTATTTGCCACGATCTGGCCGCTGGTCACAGCCTTGCTGTTGACGGTGGCGGTCACACCGTTCAGAGTGACCTCACGTCCGCCATTCAGGGTGACATCCGCGTTGCCAACAGTGTACTCCTCCAGGTTGTCGCCCACGTCGGCGTTGTCAATGACACCGGCGTAGCCGCGAGCAGGAGCCACAGCGATAGTCTCTCCCACCTTGACATAGTCATTGGAGGTAATGTCAGTGGAGGTGGCGTTGGTCAGGGTCACCTTGGAAGCCGCATACAGATACACATCCGCGCTGATGGCGCTGGAGTTATCCAGCACCTGAGCGCTGGCCTTGGTGCCGGTCTCGGCGGTGCTGTTGCTCACATCGCTGCCGGTGACCAGGATCACGGCATTGGCATCAGCGGTCTTGACCGTAAACTTCTGGGCATTGTCGGAGGCCTTGACGTACCAGACGTTCTCGTTCTTGGAAACGGGGGTCACTTCACCGGAGCCATTCTCCACCTTGCTCAGGGTCACGCCCTCGCCCACGTGGATGGCATAGACGCTGACCACATCAGAGGTGCTCAGGGTCATGTCCTCGTTCACGGTGAGGGTCAGGAAGCCGGCCTTCTTCACCTCGCCGATGAAGTTGCCCTGGCTGTCCTGCACCTGGGCGCCGACAGTAGAGAAGCTGGAATCCTGAATCAGCAGAGTGGTGCCCTCCGCCACCTGGTACTCCGTGCCGAAGGCGGTGGAAGCACTGGAGGGGATGAGAGTCTTGCCGTCCGCGCTCCAGACCTTGGCGTTGTTCAGGGTGCTGTCCAGAGTCAGGGTACGGGTCTCAGGAGCCGCAGGCTCATTCTTCAGGGTAATGGCGATGTCGGTCTTGTCCTTCACCTTGAAGCTGATGGCGACAGACTTCCCGTCCGCGGCTACGGTGTAGTCAGCGGCGGCGATGCCGGCCACGGTGTCGATCAGCTTGCCAGCGGGGGCGGTGTAGGTGTAGGAGTAGGTCTCGCCAGCCTTCAGGGTGGCGGCGGCGGCGCTCACGGCGGTGCCGTCAACGGTCAGGAGATGGCCTTGTACTCGGACTTCTCCTGCTTGACGATGTACACCAGCTCGGCGGGGTCATCGCTGTCGTCGGGCTTGGCAACATAGGCATAGGTGTAGTAGTCGTCGTCCTCTTCCATGTCCTTCAGGTCGCCAACGCGCACGTCAGCGGAGCTCTTCAGGTCCTTGCCGTTGTTCTTCAGCTCATAGGTGGCCACAACGAAGATGGTCTCGCTGTTGGCGGTCCACTGGTCGGCGTTGCTGTCGCCCAGGGAGAAGGCTCTGGAGCCCACCACCTCGGGGACCGCGCTGACCGCGATCTTGTCCGCGTCGGTGACCACGCCGGAGCCGTTGGTGCGGTTGACCACATACAGGCCGGACTTGCCGGTGGTGATTTCCTGGTGGGCATCGGCGGTGAAGATCAGAGTGGTCTTCTCGCCGTCCACATACACGGTGGCTTCCTTGTACATCTTGTTCTTGTCATAGGACTCATAAGCTTCCCAATCAGCCACATAGAAGTAGGTCTTGTTGCTGTTGGAGGCCTCGCCGGAGTAGACGAAGACCACGTCCAGGGCGCCGTCGCTGTTCTTGTCGATGGCCCAGAACTTCACAGGATCGGTGGCATCGTTGTCCACGTAGTCGGGGACGTTCTCGAAGCCGGTGTACAGGACCTTCTCATCGGTGTCGATGAAGGCGGTCTTCTCGTCCACGATGTACTTGGTGCCGTTCACATAGATGAAGGCCTTGTCGCTGTTGATGGCGGCGGTGTTGTTTCCGTTGCCGACAGCGTGATCCTCGGTATCCTTGTAGTTGTTGTCCTCATAGAGGTCGCCGTCATCGCGGTCGTTATCTCCACGGTCTTGGCGGTGCCGTCGGTGAAGACCACCTTGGCGGTGATGGTGCTCAGGGACAAGTCAACGGCGTCCACATACAGGTAGTTGGCATAGTAGTCATCCAGGGCGAGGAAGCCGATCACATAGCCGTTGGGGTCCAGGAACAGGCGGTAGCCAATGTCCAGGGTGGGGTGCTTCACATTGATGCCATCCAGGTCAGAGGCGGTGTACTTGGAGTAGTTGTACTGGTTGCCGTCATCCAGCTTGACGTAGTTGCCCTTGTTGCATCCTCGGGCTCAGAAGCCTTGACGCGGGTCACGCTGCCTTCAGCGGTGGCGGGATCAGCGATGGAAGCGATGAAGGAGTCGTCATCGTCGTTCACGTCCACGGTGACCACCACATAGTCGCCCTTGGCGAAGCCGTTAGCGACGATGGTGCGCTCGTCGATGGGGCTGGTCTTGGCGGCGTCGCTGAGCACACGGACCGTGACCTCGCCGTCCTTGACCTTGGTGACCTCGGCCATGTAGTAGTTGATCTTCACCACAGTGACGGTCTCGTTGACATCATCAACATAGATCTCGGTGGTAGCGCCCTTGGCGGTGTAGGTGTAGTCGGTGTCCTTGTCGTTGGCAGGAGCCAGATCGTCGCCGGCCTGCTCATCGCCGTCCACATAGATGTTCCAGGCGTAATCATCCACCACGCTCTTGCCAACGGCCTTGTAGATCACGTTCTCCTTGGTGTTGGCGGTGTAGGTGAAGTCGGGGGTGTCGGCCACGGTGATGATCTCGTCGTCGGAGGTCATCTTCACCCGCTCGGGAATCAGGAGCCGTCCTCGTTCAGCACGCCTTCCTTGTTGCCCTCGCCGGAGGGGTTGCCGTCCATCCGATAGGAGCCGGTGCCCCAGGTGGTGCCGGGACGGCCGTAATCGGTGTTCTCGTTGGTCTTGTAGACCAGGTCGAAGTTCTTGTAGCCCAGGGTATCGGTGTAGTAGAAGGTCAGGGAGTAGATGATACCCTTGTTCTCGTTGTAGTACACGCCCAGCAGCTCGTTGTACTGAACGGGCACAGCCTTGGTCAGGGCGTTGAACACCAGCTCAGCCACGTTGTCGCGGGTCAGGCCCTCGTTGGCGGCCAGCTTCAGGTCGCCGTACAGGCCCAGAGCGGTGCCCTTGGCGGTGGCAGCCAGCATCCAGTTGTCGCCGAAGTCAGCGGCGTTCTGGAAGTAGCCCAGGGCGCGGCACAGCATCAGCACGGCCTGCGCGGTGGTCACGGTGGCGTTGGGGTCAAACTTGCCCTCGCCCACGCCGGCCACGATGCCCAGGCTGGAGCACAGGTTCACATAGCCCTGCGCCCAGGCGGGGACGTCGGTGAACACATTGGTCTCCGCGAACTGGTTGACGTTCACGCCGGCGCCGTACAGCATGGTGCTGATGATGACCGCCATCTCGGCGCGGGTGACTACGTTCTTGGGGCCGAAGGACCCGTCCTCGTAGCCGTCAAAGAGGCCGATGGCAGAGGTGACCGCCACGGCATCCTGATTGACGATCTCGGCCTTGTCGGTGAAATCGTCGATACCCTTAGCGCTGGAACCCACGACCATCATGCCCAGGAGCATAACGGAAGCCAGAGCCAGGCTGAGAGCACGCTTCAGGTTTCTCATTGGATATTCCTCCTTTTTATATCCAGAATAATCAGTCAAAAGTCATTGGGGCAGTAGGCGTCAAGCATCTGACACGCCTCTGTTCCGGTATAGGCCTTGATGACATCATATCCATTGGCTGTCAGGACCGTTCCGATCAGATAGTTGATACTTTTTCATCTTCGATCACTAAAATTTTATCCTTTATGACCGCCATACTGCCGTTCCTCCTTTAAGGGAAGCGTGAACCAAAACTCCGTGCCTCCCTCCAGCTGATTTCTGCCTTCAAAATTTCCTCCGTGTACCTTGATAATATCGCGGCAGACGATCAGCCCAATGCCCATATTGTGTTTTTTATCTCCAGAACTGGTATCTGCCAATTCCATATAGTCCCTGCATAGATGCTCCAACTTTTCCTGCGGGATCCCCGCCCCGTCGTCACTGACAGAAAACGGACCCCAGTGCTTTCCCGCATCTACCCGAATCCGGATCTTCTCCGCCATCCCATGGATCACCGCATTTTCCATCAGATTGTATAGCACCTGCTCGATCAGCATCGCATCCATAGGCACTTCCAGCAGGACGTCAGGCACCTCTACTTCCACTGTGGTATTGGGGAAGTGCTTTTGGAATTTTTCCATTACCTCACCCACTACTTCCTCTGGCATCTCCGGACTCTTTTTCAAGTGGTAAGACGCCCCGCCTACACGGGTGATAGACAATAAATTTTCTACCATACGGATCATCCACTCTGCTTCACTGCACACATTGCGGAGCAGGGTCCTGTTCTCCTCATCGCTCAGACAATTTCCCGGACTGAGGATCGCCTCTGCTGATCCGATGATGGAAGTCAGCGGAGTCCGCAGGTCATGCCCCACTGCCCGGAGCAGATTGGCGCGCAGTCGCTCCCGCTCCGCCTCGATTTGGACCTCCTCCTGCTCTTTGATATGGGTAGTAAGCGCGCTGGTCACGATAGAGACACTAAACAGTGTGACAAATGTGAATGGGTAACCAGCCCCCGCAGCTCAAACCGGTAATAGGGTTCCATAAAGGCATAATTCACGACCACTGCGGCGATTAGGCTCGCCGTCATCCCATAAAAATATCCATTGGTAGAACGGGCCACCACCAAGACACCTGTCACAAAAAAGCAAGGCTGCATGGCAGTCATCCGCCCCTACGGGCTGGAGCAGCAGACCCAGGTCCAATACCACCGCCATGGTCACCACTAAAATCACGCTGTCCTGCCAGCAGAGGGGACACATCCGCCTTATCTTACCGAGCACAGGCCCACCTCCCCCCTTTCTAACCGGGTCAAAGTCAGTATATCATGGAACGCTGAAGCGTTCAAGCCGGACGTATAAGTGCAAAAATGCCAGACAGCCCCGGTCAGGGGCTGTCTGGACATTGGCCGCGCCTCACAGCGTGGGGATCCCTGTATCAAATTTGGGGCAGCGGACCCGGACTGTCTTCAAATCATTGACTACCTGACTGATCTGAATGTCACAAGTCGCACTTTAGCAAACGGTATGCATCCGCAAAATCCAGTTCCAGTTTTTTCTCCAGAAAGGCAACTGTATCAGATACCGCCAATCGAATAGCATCGTCAAAGTCACAGCGGATGCTGTAAAATAGAGGGCTTCCACTGTCTCGATGACCGGTCTGCTCACCGGCCGGTCCTTGTAAAGCGTGGTTTTGAGACAGATCCGGCCGGGTGTCTCGATCCCGGTCCCGCTTAATTCCCCGTCACCCATACAGGCGTGCAGGTCCCCACTGCCAGGCCGGCTCCTGGGACCGACACAGGAAGATAGACACGGGCCCCGCCTTCACCATCTTCGTATCCATATTAGAGCCGTGATCCCCCGGCACTGCACAGTGGATATCCAGCCCAGGTCTGGGGGCTACCCCGCACACGCCCACCATTGGGGTCAATGGGAGACGGATCTTGTCAGAAAAGCAGGCAAATCCATCCTCAATGGGAATCACCTTAGTGTCAGCCTCTGTGATCCGGTCCCCAGTACGCCCAATCCCTTTGAGGTCACCATAACCCCCTGTCTGCCGAGCTCAATGGCCAGGATTTCCACACACAGGGTATCTCCCGGCTTGGCACCCCGCACCTCGATCGGCCCAACAGAGCAGTCCATGATCGTGATATCGATATCCGGACGCTTTACCGAGGCGTCTGTGATCTGGCCGCTGTAACAGTCATCTGTCTCCACCCAGAAGGTCTCCCCATCCTCGACGCTATATTGACAGGGATGCTCCGCATTGAAGCTGAAGATCACTTTGTCTTTGGGAATGACACGCATTGCATTTTCCTCCCTCTTTTACCAGCCTGAGGGCAGGATCCCCACCAGATCCAAAACCGCATAGAGGGCTGCCGCACAGAAGAGCGTGATGATGAGCACCTGGACCCACCGCGCAGAGTACCAGCCGCACTTCCAGGGCGGCTCCATGTCGCCGTTTTTCCGGGCACTGTTTACCATCAGCGCAGGCAGAATGGACATAATGACACCACCGACGGTCCCAGCCAGGTAAATGGCGTCTACAAAGCTGACCAAGCCGCTGTAAGCCAAAATGAATGGAGGCAGAGCCACACATGCCAGCGAGATCAGGCGGGTCGGCACATGATTCTCGCTCTTGAACTTGAACATGTCCACAATGTTCGTCAGCATAGAGCCGCCCACTGCCCAGTAAGAGGTCATCATGGCGCACAGGGCAAAAATGTTGGCTACAAACATTGCCCAGCTGCCCAGCGCCTGGCCCCAGGCGAGCGTCGCTACCTCCGTGACATTGTCCGGTCCAGTAAGGGAAATGACAGCCAGAGGGACCAGTGCCAGCAGTATCCCGGTGATCAGCATGCCGATGGTGACCGCTTTGGGCAGTGCGCGAGCATTATGCCGCAGGCCGCGGGCCAGTTCAGGGACTGCATACTGGGCGATATAGCAGAAGATCGCCACGTTGAACACAGGCACCGCATAGGTCCAGTTGGTGTAGATCGCCTGGCTGATATCCGCTTTCCCAGATAAGAAGGAGACCCCGATAATAACGGCCAGCAAAACGATCATGCCGGTACTGATAAATTTTTTCTGCCAGGCCGGTTGCTTTCAGTCCCAGCCACACTACTACTACGGCCGGCACAGTAAAGATCAGGCTTCCAAGTGTGGGGAGATCCCCAGCAGCTCAGCCAAAATTTCTCCGCTGCCGCTGGTATAGGAGATCATGCAGCCAATGGGTTGGCGCACACAGAAATAAAGACCAGTACCGCCCCCCAATTTTCCCACATATCGTTCTGCCAGCCCCGGCAGCTGCATGGCTTTTTTTCGTGCGGAGGGTAGTCTCAGCCACATACAGCATGGAGACCGTCGTAAATACCCCCGCGATAATAAGCCACATCAGCAGGATAGGCCATCCGGCCTTCCGGGAGGAATAAGCCAGTCCTAAAATACCGGCTCCGATATTTGCACCCACGATGATCATAGCTGCTTCCCAGAAGGTCAGCTTCTTCACGCTGAGTGCTCCTTCCTCTGTAATGACAACATTACTTTTTCTTCGCCCATGTTCATCTCTCCTCAGCTTTTATTTTTTGCCGGAGTGGTATGATCTCATTATAGAAAGTCGGGCTCCAAAATTCAATTGATTTAGTTCACAATATTTTCACTAATTTTTATATAATAGCAACATAATCGCAACATTCATTTTCTGCTTTTTTGTCTCCTTACAGGCCGCAGGCATAAAAGCGCCCCTTAAGAGGCCCGAAAAGGGGAGAGATCCCAAACTTTTCAGGGCCCCTTAAGGGGCTGTCTGCTTGCATTTCTTTCAGGTCCTCTGGGCCCTGGCCGGGTCTCCGGCCCTCTTGGGAGAAGCCCCGCCCATGCTGGGGACCAGCCAGACGCGGACCGGTGACGGCGGGACGGGGCATTCTGCTGTTCAGCACTCACCGGCCGCCAAATCCGCCGCCGCGGCCACCGCCGCCGCCAAAGCCACCTCCGAAGCCTCCGCCACGGCCACCGAAGCTTCCGCCACGACCGCCGAAGCTCCCACCAAAGCCACCGCTGCGGGAACCGCCGAAGCCTCCGCCGCGGCTGCCGCCGAAGGAGCCTCGAAACCACCGCTGCCGCCAAAGCCGCCGCCACGTGATCCTCCGCTCCGCGGACGCTGCCGCCGCCGATCCCGCCAAATCCACCGGGGTCACCTGGTCCTCTGGGCCCTCTCGGACCTCCGGGCGGTGGCGGCGGAGGACGGTGCCAATGGCGCCGGTACCAGCCGTATCCCGGACCATGCCAGAAGAGGATAGGCCGGAACACATAGGGTGGGGAGGCCACCCCATAAAAACGTGCCCGGTAGCTGTTGTAGCGCGCCCGGTCGATGGCGGAGAGCACCATCAGGGCCGCCACCAGAAGGACCAGCAGGGAGATCACCCCCATGGTCCGCTCATTGACCTGGTAGCTCCCTCCCCCCCTCCGGCGTTGCCCAGTCCGAAGTTGTCTATATATACCTGGTTCATCTCCGCAAAGAAGGACAGCACACCCTCTTCAAAGCGCTGGGCACCGAAGTTGCTGGAAAGCATCCCATCCAGCCGGGAAGTCACACTGCTGGTCAGGATGGTGGAGAAGTCGTTGCCTGTAGCCACGTAATAGAGCTCGTCATCCACCGCAGCCACCAGCAGGGCGTCGCCCTGGCCCAGGCCGATCTGGGTCCCCTGGTCGTAAGCATAGCTTTCGATGTCCTGCCCATCCAGGCTGTCCACCATCAGTACGGCGATCAGACTGTTGTACCGATAGTCCCAGTTGGCGTTATAGAGGCTGATCTGCTCCTCTGCGGAGGAGGACAGCACCCCGGCCTGATCTGAGATCCAGGTGTCATACTCCGACGTGGACAGGGAGGTGTCCAGCGCGCCGGAGGCACTGTTGGATGTGTCTGTGGGCAGTCCGGGGACGGGAGCCCGCAGCTGACCCACGCCGATAGCCGCCACGACCATGATCACAGTCAGCGCTATGGGCCACCCAAGTCTTTTTCAAAAAAAGTTCATCGTTTCACCTCACGCAGCGACAGGACCGCCGGCCTCAGCCTCTCAGCTCCAGCAGCTTCTGCTTCAGCTCGCCCTCAATGCGGCCCAGTTCCTGCTCGGCCTCCTTCCGCTTCTGGCTGCCCTCCTGCTGGATCTTCATCACCTCGTCCAGGGTGGAAATCAGCTGCTGGTTGGTGTGCTGGAGCGTCTGGATATCCACCACGGAGCGCTCAGATTCCCGGGCGGTCTCGATAGTGCCCATCTTCAGCAGGTCCGCGTTCTTCTGGAGCAGCTGGTTGGTCATGTCGGTAACTGCGGACTGGGCGGCCGTGGCCTGGCGGCTGTGCTCCAGCCCCAGGGCCAGCACCATCTGGCTCTTCCAGAGGGGGATGGTATTGACCAGCGAGGTCTGGATCTTCTCGGTCATCAGGGTGTCGTTGTTCTGGATCAGCCGGATCTGAGGGGCCCATCTGGATAGAAATCATCCGGGTCAGCTCAAGATCGTGGATCTTCTTTTCAAAACGATTGCAGAGGTTGGCATAGTCGTTGTATTTCTGTGCGTCCTCCTGGGCCCCGGTCTCGGCGGCCTTCTTCTTCAGCTCCTCCAAGTCGTGGGCCCGGACATGCTCCAGCCGCTTTTTCCCCGCGATGATATACATAGTCAGCTCTTTGTAGTATTTGGTGTTGAGGTCATACATCTGGTCCAACATGGCGATGTCCTTCATCAGCACCACCTGGTGGTTCTCCAGCACCCGCACGATCTTGTCCACGTTGGACTCCGCCTTGGCGTAGCTGGCCTTCATGGCCTCCAGTTTATCCCGCTTCTTCTTGAAGAAGCCCAGGAAGCCGCCCTCGTCTTCCTCCTTGCCGAAGCCCCCTTCAGTTCCACCACCAGAGAGGACAGGGCCTCCCCTACCTCGCCCAGGTCCTTGGTCCGCACGTTGTTCAGGGCGTTTTCCGAGAAGCCGGCGATGTTCTTCTGGGCGGCGGCGCCGTACTGCAGGACCACGGTGGAGTCGGTGATGTCGATCTTCTGGGAGAACTCGTCGACCATCTTGCGCTCCGCCTCGGACAGCTGGCTTTCGTCCAGCTTGACGGCGTGAGCGTCCCGCTCCTTCTGGGCTGCGGCCTCGTCAGCCGGGTCCGCCGCTGCAGGCTCGAGGGTCAAGGTGGGAGCCTCCGGGGCGGCCGGTGCCGCAGCCGCAGCGGTGTCCGCCTCCGGCGTCAGAGTCAGCTGAGGGGTCATATCCAGATTGTCGCTCATTGTCGTTTCCTCCTGTATCGTCACGTTTCTGATCTCATTGTCCTAGATATCACGGGACCTCGGTCCCCGCTTTCCAGAAGTCATATCCCGTCAGCACGGCCATCTCCATCGCCCCATGATCAGTTTCTCCACCTGTTCCACGGTCTCCCCCACTCTTCTCGGCTCACAGCTCCAGGGTCACGCCTCCGTCTCCGTCCTTCTTCTGGCCGCCCAGCCCCTCCCGCTGGAGCATCTGCTCCATCACGGTGATGTCGGTGGAGATGTCCAGGGCCTCCTCGCCGAACAGGGCGTCCAGCTGGCGGTCAAAAGCCTGGGAGATGGTAGCCATCATCTGCTCCACCTTCTTCTTGGTGGCGTCGATATTTTCCCCGAGATGCCGGCCGCATCCATACGGTCATAGGCATTCAGGATCTTCAGGGTGGTGGGCAGATAGTAATCCAGAAACCGGCGGATCTGGGGCAGCTTTTTAGGCTGCTTCACCACCAGGTCGATGATCTTCCGGGTGACCTCCTCCAGATGATCGATCTGGGCGGATATCTCCTCGTCCTCGATGCTGTCGTTGAGGCGGCGCATCTCACCCACCGCCCGGTCCCGCTCTTTGATGAGGGCGTCGATCTCCGGATCGCCGGTACTTTTTAGGAGGTTCCTTCTTCTCGGGCTCCTCCTGTTTGTTCTCCTCCGGCTCTCCGGGCACCTCATACACCTTATTGGGGAAGAGTCCCTTCCCCACGATGAAGGGCCGCCGCCGACAGCGCCCCGCACAGCAGGTAATGGACCGGCTGGTACAGTGGGAACAGCAGCGCATAGGCCAGCCAGACCGCACCCACCAGATAGATGGGGACCACCGACCGCTTTACATGTTTTTCCATATCTGAACTTCCTCCACTTCCGCAGGCCGGCCCCCTCCCCGGTCCGGCCTGCAAAGCTGCCTTCATATGTCCTGTTGTGAGATATTGTACCCCCACGGAGATGGGGTGTCAAGGAAATTAGCCGCAACTTCCGGCCGTCCAATCTGTGGTCTCAATTTTTTACATTCTCTGCGCCCTTTTTCTAGAAAGACGAAATGCCGCCCCAAGTGGGGCGGCATTTCTCTGAAAAACACACACAAGAAGGAAGTGCGGGGCAAACTTAGGCGTTGTGGGACTTGGAGTGGCTGGGGGCGACGTACTGGCCGTTCTCCTTCTTGACCAGCTTGCCCTCCTTGACCAGCTCGTTGGGGCTGTAAATGTCGTTGATGTTCCAGCAGCCGGGGGTGGGCACCACGATGTTCTCCATGGGGGCCTCCACCAGGAAGGGCTTGCCGGCCTTGTTGGCCTCGATGGCCTTCTCCAGGGCGGGCTTGAACTCGTCAGCGGTAGAGCAGCGGATGGAGTCCACACCGTAGGCCTTGGCCACGTCGGCCCAGCAGGGGCTGTAGGACTCCCCATCGGGAGTGTGGAACACGGTGCCGAACTTGGTCTTGTAGTTGGCGTTCTCCAGACCGGCGATGGTGCCGAAAGCGGAGTTGTTCATGACCACCCAGGTGCAGGCGATGCCCTTCTCCACGGCAGTAGCCATGCAGGTGGGGTTGACGCCGAAGCCGCCGTCGCCGGTGAGGGTCAGCACGATCTTATCGGGGGCAGCCAGCTTGCCGCCCAGGACGGCGGAAGCGCCGAAGCCCATGGTAGCCAGACCGGAGGAGTGGTGGATGGTGCCAGGAACGGTGATGTCGAACTCCTGGGCCACGCCGTTCTTGTTCCAGCCCACATCGGTGAAGATGATGGCGTCCTCGGGGATGACCTCCTTCACGTCCTTCAGGATGCGCTGGGGAGTCATGGGGAAGCGGCCGTCGTTGGAGATGGCCTCGTTGCTGGCCTTGAACGCGGCCTTGGCGGCAGCGATCTGCTCACGCAGCTCGGGGTTGCTCTTGCCCTCGGGGCAGATCTTCTTCACTTCCTCCAGGATCTGGGCCAGGCCGATCTTCAGGTCGCCGATGGCGCCGATCTCCACAGCGTAGTTGCGGCCGATCTCGTTGGGGTCGATGTCGATCTGCAGGAAGGTGGTCTTATCGGGATCGAAGGTGACGCCCTGATACCAGCTGGAGCTGTCGGCCTCGCCGAAGCGGGTGCCCAGGCCCAGGATCACGTCGGCATTGGTGGTCAGGGAGTGGGTGAACTCCAGGCCCCAGAAGCCGGTCTGGCCCACCATCAGGGGATGCTGGTCGGACAGGCAGCCCTGGCCGGCCAGAGTGCGGGACACAGGGAGATCCAGGAACTCGGCCAGAGCGGCCAGCTCCTCGGAGGCCTGAGCCAGCAGGATGCCGCCGCCGGCGTGGAGGACGGGGTTCTTGGCCTCCACCAGCTTCTTGGCAATGGCCTTGGCGGCAGCGGGGTCCAGGGCGGGCTTCATGGTCACATGGCTGTCCTTGTAGGTGCGGGCCCACAGCTCCTCCTCCATCTCACGGGAGAACATGTCCATGGGCACGTCCACCAGGACGGGGCCGGGACGGCCGGCCTCAGCCAGACGGAACGCCTTGTCCAGGATGTGGGGCAGGGCCTCCACATCGTCCACACGCCAGCTGCGCTTGCACACGGGCTTGAGCATGCTGTACTGGTCACCGTCCTCATGCATCTGGATCTCCTGATGGGGGTGACGGCCGAAGTAGTAGCTGGGCACATCGCCCGCGATGACCACCATGGGGATGGAGTCCAGGGAGGCGTTGGCCACGCCGGTGAGCACGTTGGTCAGGCCGGGGCCCAGGTGGCACATGACCACGGAGGCCTTGTGGGTGATGCGGGCGTAGCCGTCAGCCGCGGTGGAAGCCACGGCCTCATGCCGGGTGCCGATGTACTCGATCTTCTTGCTGCGGGGAAAGGGCGTCCAGCATGCCGATGACGGTGTGGCCGCACAGTCCGAACAGCTTGGTGACACCCCGGCGCTCCAGGTAGTCTACCAACAGGTCAGATACCAGTTTCTTGCTCATTGTGTGAAATCCTCCATATCATTTTTTGGATCAGCAATCTCTTATCAGGCTTTCGCCCGCTTCTCCCAAACAGTGTTCCTGCCCGGCGGCCTCTCCCTCATTTCCTATGGAATCAATTCATAGATCAAGGGAAATTTTTAATCCTTCCACTTTGGCTATTTTTCAGCAACAGCCGCAGGGCATCTCTTTTTCTGTCTACTACTACCATACAAAGAATAGTATATTCCCTCTTATTTGTCAAATAGCTAGTTTTCATTCATTGTTCAAATTCCTGCATGGGATGTGCCAAAAAAGGCCGGCCTGTCCGAGGTGGGACAGGCCGGCCAAGTCTTTTGTCCGGTCATTTCGCTTCAGGAGCCCTCTTTCAGATTGTGCCGCCCAAGAAGTGGTTGAAGATCAGGCCGCTGCGGATAATAAAATCCCGGAAATATTCGGCGGCGGGGGGCATATACTGCTCCTTGTTCCATTGGATATACAGCTTCCGCGCGGGGATCTCGTTTTCGATGGGCAGCACCTTCACATTGTAGGGGGTCCCGCCCAGGGGCCTGGGAACGATAGCGACGCCGTGATTGGCGGCCACCATGCCGTACATAATGACGTCCTGGGCTGTCTCCATGGTAATCTTGGGCTGGATGCCCAGGCTCCGGAACAGCTCGTCGGTGACGGAGCGCAGCTGGCAGTTGTTGTCGAAAGAGATGAAGGGCTCCCCGTCCAGCTCCCGCCGGTCCACCGACTCCCGCTGAGCCAGCCGGTGGCTCTCCGGGACCAGCAGGACGATCTGGTGCTCACCGATGAGGGCCCCTTCCACCCGGGGTCGTCGATTTTAGTACAGAAGAGCAGGTCGATCTCCCCGGCCAGCAGCTTGTCCCGCAACTGCATGAAGGTGGCCTCCTGGTTGAACTGGAGGCGCACCCCCACCCGGTTGGTCTCGGATAAATAGCGCACGATCAGCTCAGGCGCGAACTCCGCCAGGGAGGGAAAGCAGGCCATTACCACCGTGCCGCTGTTTGGGTTGATATAGTCCTGGAGTCGGGCCACTCCGGTGTCCAGCAGGTTCAGGGCCTGGGAAACATAGGGGAGGAACAGCTCCCCATATTTGGTCAGTTTGATGTTGCGTCCCTTCCGGACAAAAAATTCCACATTCAGCTCGTCCCCCAGCTCCTGAATGGAGTGGCTCAGGTTGGACTGACTGACATACAGCTTTTCCGCCGCCCGGGTGTAGTGCTCCAGCTCGGCGATGGTCTTGAAATATTGCAGCTGCCGTAAATTCATACGGCGCTCCCCTTTCTGTCCCGGATCTTAATATATTGATTCAATTATGCCATAATTCGATGAAAAAAATCAAATATATTTTTCAGTTCGGGACAGAAAAAGCATATCTTATCGGTCTGACCCGGCCTGCGCCTGCTTTGCCAGCTTGCGGGTCTCCAGGGTGCTGAGGATGACATCAGCGGAGATGAGCACCAATCCCACCAGGAAGGAGGGGGTAAAAAGTCTCGTTCAGCAGCAGTATGCCCAGCAAGGCAGAGAACATGGGCTGGAGAGGGTAAAAGAGGGAGCAGGTGCTGGCGGGCAGCTCGGCCAGACTGGCCGTCCAGGTGTACTGGGCCAGCCCGGAGCCCACCAGCCCCAGATAGAGCACCACCAGGATGTTGGCGGAGCTCAGGCCGGTGCCCCCTGCCTGCACCGCGGCCGCCACCCCCGTGGGGATGTGGAAGATCAGACTGATGACCATGCCGTAGGCTGTGACCAGAATGGGGGGGATACTTGGCGGTGAGCTGGCGCATGAAGACAGAGGCCACGCTCCAGGTGACCACTGCCGCCAGCACCACCAGGATGCCCGCCATCTCCCCCTGGCCGGTGGCGCCGGTGGTGATGACGAAGGTGCCCACCAGTGCCAGCACCAGACACAGCACCTTGGTGGGGGTAATCTTTTTCCTTCAGGTGGAGGGCAGCGAAGATGGTGACCCCCACTGGTGTCACCGAGTTGACCAGGGAGGCCATAGAGGCCCCGGTGAGGGAGATCCCCAGCTGGATGAGGAAGATAGTGAGGAAATAGCCCATGACCCCCCACTCCGGCAAAGTATTTCCAGTCCGCCCGGTCGATCTTCACGCCGAAGTGCTTCCGGGCCATGAGCATCAGGGGAAATGAGGCCACAAAACACCGCAGGCAGCCCAGCAGGGGGGCGGGCACATCGTCAGAGATCAGCTTCCCCCACGTACACGCTCCCCCAGAAGAAGAAGGTGACAAACAGAAGCAGAAATGCCCGGCTTTTCTTCAGCAGCTCCATAGAAACGCTCCTCTCCAAAACACAGCAGTCTTTCAGCGGATCAGATCTGGCTGGACGCATGGGACCGCCTCCGGAATATTTCTCTGCCGGGAGCAGACCCACGGGGCCACCCAAAGGAAGAAACGGACCGGCGCCGCTGGGGCGCCGGCCCGTTTGAAATTCATGGGTACGCGCTTGTCCGCAGCTGGGGATCAGGCCCCGGCAACAGCGGCCAGCTCGTCCTGCAGGATGGTACCCAGACCGTCGACCTCGCCGTCGATCTTGGTGTACAGGTCCTGCACGCCCTGCAGGTTCAGGATCTCGTCATAGAACTCGGGAGCGTACTCCACCATCTCCATGCCGCCGGCAGCCAGGGTGTCCTTGCTGCTCTTATCCAGCTCGGTCAGAGCGGGACGCAGCTCGGCAATGGCCTCTTCCACAGCCTGAGTCAGGGCATCCTGATACAGGGGGTCCAGGCTGTTGAACTTGTCATTGTTGATGATGATCTGGTTCAGGTACAGGATGTGGTTGGTGAAGTTCAGGTACTTCTGGACCTCCTGGAAGTTGGAGGTCATGCAGGTATCAGCGGCGTTCTCCTGAGCGTCGATGGTGCCGTTCTGCAGGGGAGATGTACACCTCAGGCCAGGCCAGAGGAGTGGGGGCAGCGCCCAGAGCAGACCAGAAAGCCATGTGGTTCTGGTTCTCCATGGTGCGGATCTGCAGGCCCTTGAACGCATCCAGAGTGTCCAGCTTCACATTGGAAGTGGTCAGACGGTAAGTGGCGTTCTGCAGGTAGCCCAGGATCTTCATGTTCTTCTCTTCGTACTTGGGGGCAATGGCCTTCAGGAACTCGCTGTCATCGCCGTTCAGCACCTGGTCAATGGTGTCGCCGTCATACTGAGCGAAGACCATGGGCAGATCGAACACGGCCACGGCGGGCACGAAGGAGACGGTGGGAGCGGTCTGCAGCACCACATAGTCCAGGGTGCCGTCCAGCATCTGCTGCTGGATGTCCATGTCGCCGCCCATCTCGCTGTTGGGATAGTACTCAACGGTCAGCTGGCCGCCAGTGATGGCGTCCACCTTCTCGGCAACCAGCTCGCCCAGCTGCTGGGCAGCGGCGCCCACGCCGGAGGAGTCAGCGCCGCGCAGGACCACGGGGTCCAGGCTGGCGTAGTCAGAACCGGTGCTGGCAGCGGGGGTGCTGGCAGCAGGGGTGCTGGCAGCGGGGTGGAGCTGGCGGCGGGGGTGCTGGTGTTGCCGCCGCCGCAGGCGGCCAGGCCCAGAGTCATGGCGCCAGCCAGGACAAGAGCTGCAAATTTCTTCATGTTTGTTTCCTCCTCTTAAATGGTATGTTTTATTTGTTCACTTGCCCGGCCGGCCAGAGGCCGGCCAGGTCAAGGGTGAACCAAGATCAGCGGTCAGCGGCCCAACAGTGCCAAGCTGACAGGCTCCACATAAGTAATGAGAGCTAGGGCCAGCAGGAAAGCGATGATGAAGGGGACCGCGCGCTTGGCGACAGCCATAGGCGGCTCCTCCGCCAGGTTTCCGGCCACGAACAGGTCCAGGCCGAAGGGAGGCGTGGCCAGGCCGATGGACAGACAGCACACCAGGATGACGCCAAAGTGGACGGAGTCCACACCCAGGGCCTGCACAGCGGGCAGCAGGATGGGGGCCAGGATAACGATGGCGGGGCCGGTATCCATGACCATGCCCAGGATCAGGAACAGGATGACCAGGACAGACAGGACGCTCCAGGAAGTGGTGAAGTTGCCCACAATGAAGTCCTCGATCACCTTGGTGGCGCGGGTCAGGGACAGCACGCGGCCGAAAGCGGTGGCGAAAGCCAGCACGAAGGCCAGGCCGCCGTAAGTCTTGACAGAGCTGGCCAGGAAGGGGATCAGGTCCTTCAAGGTGATGGAGCGGTACACCACCAGGGAGACGAACAGCGCGTAGAACACGGACACGCAGGCAGCCTCAGTGGGGGGTGAAGATGCCGGAGTAGATGCCGCCCAGCACGAGGATGGGGCCCAGCAGGGCGAAGAAGCTGTCAGCAAACAGCTTCAGGAAGCCGTTGCCCCGCAGCTCGGACATCTTGGCGCGGATGCGCTGCTTGTCCTCACCCTTGGTGACGCAGAAGATCACCGCATAAGCCATCATGAACACGCCGATCAGGATGCCGGGGATGACACCGGCCAGGAACAGGTCGCCGGTGGAAACGCCGGTGGCCAGGGAGTAGAGCACGAAGGGGATGGAGGGCGGAATGATAACGCCCAGGCCGCCGGCCACGGCGATCAGGCCGGCGCTCCAGCGCTTCTCATAGCCCATTTCCACCATGAAGGGGATGCACATGGAGCCGACGGCGGCGGTGGTGGCCGGACCGGACCCGGAGATGGCGCCGTAGAACAGGCAGGTCAGGATAGCCGCACAGGGCACACCGCCGGGGATGTTTCCTACGAAGTAGGAGAAGAAGTTGAACAGCCGGCGGGAGATGCCGCCCTCTGCCATGATGACGCCGCCCAGGATGAACAGAGGCACCGCCAGGATGGGAGTGGAGTCAGCACCGGACAGTGTGAAGTTGATCAACTGGTCCACCGGTGCTCCGGCGTTCATAAAATACTGGGGGAACAGGGTGCCCAGGCACATGGCCACGCCAATGGGCACGGACACGGCGATTGCGATCAGAAATACGATAAATACCATTAATGCAGCCATTAGTTCGCGCCTCCTTCCAGATCACCCTTGGCCGCGGCGGCCTCCTCAGCGGCGTCCGCCATAGCCTGCTCCAGAGTGGTCAGTTCCTTCTTATTGAAGTTCATGACATGAAGCACGATCTGCTGGATGCCGCGGAGGACACCCAGGCCGAAGCCGATCAGCAGGCAGATGTACACAGCGGCCATGGGCAGCTCCATGGCGGGAGAGGTACGGCCGCTGTTCAGGGCGTTTTGGATCACGGTGATGGATCCATAGAAGAACAGCGCCATCACCACAGTGTTGATGAGATCGATCACGATGTTGATCGCGTTGCGGGCCTTGGTGGGCAGCAGGTCCACCAGCACGTTCACGCGCAGCATGTTGCCCTTTGCGCATGGTGTAGGGCAGGGAAATGAACACGCTCCAGATCCAGCAGTAGCGGCAGAACTCCTCCGGCCAGGAAAGCGCGGCGAAGAAGGTTCTGGCGATGATCTGCAGCATGGTGATGCAGGAGATGAGGACCAGGAAAAAGACCAGGAAGGTCTCTTCAAAGTGCTCATCCAGCCATTTGATGACTTTCATGTTTTACCTCCTCTTTACTACTTACAACGTCTTTCACCGGGCTGTTCCCGGCGGCAGACATGTCCGGCGGGGGCCGGACTGCTCCGCATCCCGATCTCTTCTCCCCGGAACGCGGAAATACCCCAATGCGTGGTTTCCTCCTCTCTCTCTTCTTGTCTTCTCATTCAAAACAGCGCACAGCGCAGATGGGGGTCCTTACTTGCTCTCCGCCAGGATGTCCATGAGCTCCTTGCGCATGGCTTCCACAGGGGCTTTCTCGCCAGTCCACAGTTCGATCTGTGCGGCGCCCTGATACAGGGACACGCCCAGACCGTTGAGCACCTGGCAGCCCTTCTCCTCCGCGTTGAGCAGGAACTGGGTCTTGTCGGGGTTGTAGCAGGCGTCAAAATAGAACTGACCGGGCTGGATGTGCTCCACGGGCATGGGAGTCTGGCCGATGGTGGAGCCCATGCCGATGCCGCTGGCGTTCATAACCACGTTGCACTCAGCGATCTTGGCGTAGTCGCCGTGGTGGACCAGCTCAGCCACAGGGGCAAAGTTCTCGTTGATGTCCATGACCAGGGACTCAGCGCAGGGCTCATAGAAATCGGTGATATAGATCTTCTTGGCTCCGTGATAGGCCAGCACGCTGCACATAGCACGGCCGGCGCCGCCGGCACCGAAGCAGAAGAAGGTGGACTCCTCCACGTTGATCTTGCCCTCTTCCACCAGGGAGGTGTAGAAGCCAACGCCGTCGGTATTGTAGCCGATCAGCTTGCCCTCGGGGGGGTCTTGACCACGGTGTTGCTGGCGCCCATCTTCTTGCACAGGGGGTCCAGCTCGTCCAGGTAGCGCAGCACGCGGACCTTGTTGGGCTTGGTCACGGCGAAGCCGGCAAAGTTCATGTAGCGCAGGCCGTTGACCACATCGCCCAAGTGGTCCTTGTCCACCTCGGTGTAGAAGTAAAAGCATGTTCAGACCGGCGGCCTCATAACCGGCGTTCTGCATCCGGGCGGCGAAAGACTGGCCCAGAGGTTTGCCCAGCAGGGTGATCATTTTGGTGTTGATGTCGATCTTCATAACGATCCTCTCTCATTCTCTTCAAAAAGTTTTATTGCGGTGATATCAGACGGCAGGACTCAGTCGATGCCGTGCTCCTTAAAGTAAGCCTTGGCAGTATCCAGGCAGCGCTTGGCATGGCCGGCCACACCCAGCTCCTCGATCCGCTTCCAGGTTGGGCAGCTCGATGGACAGGGGGATCTCGGGCATCCCCTTCACCATGCCGGCGATGTCCATGGCACCCTCTCCGGGGTACAGGCGGCCCTCACGTGCGGTGAAGAGCATCAGCTCGTCCTTGATGTTGTCCAGGACGGGGTCTCCGTCGGGCCCGGCGGGGCCGTCGCACAGGTGGATGAAGTTGAAGTATTTGGGATCGGTGCGGGCCAGCTCGGCACCGGTGACACCGGCGCGGCCGGCATGGAGAGTGTCCACCATGATGTACAGGTTGTCCGCCTTCACAGTGTCCACCAGCGTGATGGCCTCCTGGAGGTTGCGGACACCGGCCCAGGGCAGGAACTCCACGTTATACTTCAGGCCGTACTTCTTGGCCATCTCGGCGATCTTGGCCACCTGATCGATGTAGTAGGCCTTGTCCCGGGTCCAGATGCTGCCCAGCACGTCGGTGGCGCCCAGCTCGGCTGCCTTCTCAAACGCGGGGTCATACTCGTTGATGTCCAGGTCGGGACGGACGCGGGCCAGCTCGATGTCCATCACGGGCATGTCGTACTCCTTCAGAGCCTGGCGGGTCTCCTCGAACAGCTTGGCGTCCTTGTGGAGCAGGAACTCCGGCTCTCCGGGCAGGTGCATCGGGATGGTGCGCAGGCTGACGAAGTCATACCCCGCCTCCTTGGCGATGCGGATCTGGTCCACAGGGGCGGTACCGGGGATGGTCAAATAGGCCAACGAAAACTTTCTGGACATACTGCATTCCTCCGAATTCTAATATCATATTGTATTCGGTCCCGCAGGGGCCGTTTCCCGGCCTTTGAGCTGGAGGCGGCGGGAACATCCGTCCCCCCTGCCCGCCCGGGCCGGCACGCCGATGGCTGCCATAAAAATAAACAATCCCGGCGGCAAACATGAGGAGAGGGCACTGGAAATATCACCCTTGTGGCACTATCACCAATTCCCTCTTTTCGTTGTCTCCCATTTTATTTCAAAACTACAAATTCGTCTACTGCGAACTCTTCATAATTTCATCAATACTTCGCATGCTTTACCCGCTTCTCATCCCAATTTATTGTTCCATTTGTATAGTTTTACCCTATCAAAATTGTGCACCCATACAGGAACCTTGGTTTTTTTAAGGATTTGGACATGCAAATTTTTCGATTGTGCAAATCGCTCAACTTTATTTAAGCTCCCCTATTTCTCCATGATGTCTGACGATTTTCCCCCTTTGGGGCCCTCCAAGCCCCTCCCGGTCCCGCTTCCAGGCCGCCGGCAGCCCCAGGGCAAGGGGCGCGGAGCTCTTTTGACGGTCCGCCGCCGCGCCTCAACCATCGAAATTTTCCATAGTTTAATGTAAAACTTATATTGGAATAATGGAGACCAATACAGTATGATAATCGTATAAGATGCTAATGAATGTTCCGGCATCCGGCAGGCGTTTCGCACATTTTCCACAAAACCTCGCCGCCGTGCCGGCATTATCAAGGAGGTTTCCCCAGCTATGATGAATCTACCCTCTGAAATCACCATCTGTGAGGTGGGCCTGCGCGACGGCCTCCAGAACGAAAAGACCATCGTCTCCACCGAGGATAAGCTCTCCCTTCTGCGGGACTTGGTGGACGCCGGCTTCCCCGTGATCGAGGTCGGCTCCTTCATGCACCCCAAAAAAGGTGCCCCAGATGGCAGATACGGATGACCTGTTCAAGGCTCTGGTCAATGAATTCCCCGGCGTGGAGTTTCGCGCTCTGATTCCCCAATCTGCGGGGCGTCCAGCGCGCCGCGGACTGCGGCTGCAAAAAGGTGAAGCTGAATGTCTCCGCCAGCCGTGAGCACAACCTGAAGAATCTGAATATGACTCCTGAGGAGAGTGTAGCCGGTTTTGCCGACTGTGTCAAGGCCGCCGCGGAGCACGGGATCGAGGTCTCCGGCTCCATTTCCATGCCCTTCGGCTCCCCCTGGGACGGCCGCATCCCTCAGTCCGAGATCGACTCCATCATCGATGCATATCTGGACGTGGGCATCACCGAGATCTCCCTGTCCGATACCTCTGGCATGGGCGTCCCAACCAGGTCTATGAGATGTGTTCCCATGTCCACACCAAATTCCCCACTGTCTCTTGGTGGCTCCACTTCCACAACACCCGCGGCGTTGCCATGGCCAATATCATGGCCGCCATGGAGGCCGGCATGACCCGTTTTGACACCTCCTTTGGCGGTCTTGGCGGCTGTCCCTTTGTCCCCGGTGCTGCCGGCAACATCTCCTCTGAAGATGTGATCCACATGTGCGACGAGTCCGGTATCACCACCGGCATCGACGTGCGCAAGGTGATGGCCATCTCCAGAAAGGTGCAGACCATTCTGGGCCACACCACTGACAGCTACCTCCTGCGGGCAGGCTGCTCCAGCGACCTGCTCCAGACGGTCAAGTAAGGGGACCCCTGTTACTTTCGCTTCCTGTCTTCTTATTCTCTTCTCCACAACGCCCGGCCTGTGTAAACAGGCCGGGCGTTGTGGTTCCAGCCCATTTCCGGAACAAAACAGCGCGCCCCGGGGAAACTCCCCCCGCGCGCGCTGTTTTTGTGTCAGGCCAACGGATTTCCAGGTGCCTCCTGAATGTTGTGCTTCTTGGCATATCCAGTGAGGATCAGGGTCAGCGCCCCGTCGCCGGTGATGTTGCAGGCGGTGCCAAAGCTGTCCTGAAGGGCGAAGATGGTCAGCATCAGGGCGGTGCCGTTGTTGTCGAAGCCCAGCACGCTGATGATCAGGCCCAAGGAGGCCATCACCGTGCCGCCGGGCACGCCGGGCGCGCCCACGGCGAACACCCCCAGCAGGAAGCAGAACAGGACCATCGTGCCCAGAGATGGCAGCTCCCCGTAGAGCACCTTGGACACGGTCATCACAAAGAACACCTCGGTGAGCACTGAGCCGCACAGGTGGATGTTGGCAAACAGGGGGATGCCGAAGTCCACCATGTCCCGGCGCAGCACCTTGGACTTCCGTGCTCCCTCCAGGGCCACGGCCAGGGTGGCGGCGGAGGACATGGTGCCAACGGCGGTGAGATAGGCCGGGCCATAGTGGCGCAGCACCTCCCAGGGCTTCTCCCCAGTAGAGCCCCGCCAGCAGATACAGAACTGCCAGCCAGAGGTAGTGTCCCACCATCACGATCAGGATCACGATGAGGAAGACGGGCAGCTGCCGGGTGATGGACCCCTCATAGGCCAGGCCGCAGAAGGTCCCGGCGATGAAGAAGGGCAGGATGGGGATCACCACCCGAGAGACCACCGCCAGCACCACCCGCTGGAACTCCTCCAGCACCTGGGTGATGACCTTGGCCCGGGTCCATGTGGCGGCCAGGCCCACCAGAACGGAAAAGACCAGCGCCGACATCACCGACATGACGGGCGCGATGTCCAGGTTGAACAGCAGCTCCGGCGCCTCCCTCAGCCCCTCCGCTGCCGACTGGATGGACAGGCCGGGGATGATGGCGTAGCCGGCCCCCATTGACATCAGTGCGGCGCATACTGAGGAGGTATAGGCCAGTGCCAGCGCCAGGACCAGCATCCGGGAGGCATTGCTCCGCAGACGGGTGATAGACGGGGCAATAAAGCCGATGATGATCAGCGGGACACAGAAATTGATCAGTGAGCCCAGCAGGTTTTTCAGCGTCAGTACCACCTGCATGATCGTGCCGCCCACGTCGGTGCCTCCGATCCACAGGTCCGCAGAGCCCAGACCGATGATGATGCCGATCACCACGCCGATGATCAGACGGACGGGAAGACTGCTCAGTATTTTTTCATACTCTCCACACTCCATTTCCCAGTTCAGAAGCCGCCCCTGCCTTCACACAGCACGCGGAGCGCCGCTGTCAGGACCACTATACCACATTATGCTTCCCCTGTACAAGAATGGAGCCTGTCTTTCTCTCCCCTCAGCCAAGGAACCCCAGATGCTCCAGCAGGATCTTGCTCCCCATCAGGACCAGGATCACCCCGCCGGCAAGCTCCGCTTTGCCCTGGAAGCGGTCCCCAAAAGCTCCGCCGATATACACGCCCGGGCAAGGGGACAGACTCAGTATTATGGGCTCTCCCAGTGGGAGGCCGCGGACAAGGTGGAGCGGGTGGACTTCAACTCCGACAACGCCAAGATCGACGGGGCGCTCCACGCCCTGGCGGAGCAGGCGGGGCGAAAAGCTGACAAATCCACGGTGACCAACCTGTCCTCCGTAGTGAGCCAGAAGGCGGACGAGACCGCCCTGACAGCGGCGGAGAAGCGTGTCTCCGCTCTGGAGAAGGCAAGGCGGACAGGTAGCTCTTGATGGGGCAGTCGTCACAACTGCGGGAGGAGAATCGGATGGTCTTTCTGGGACGGACTGCCTTGAACACAGCGGCCTCCAGCTTTGATCTTCCGGTCCCGGACTGGACAGGGTACTGGGAGCTCCAGCTGCATTACGACCTGCGGGGAAGCGGGGAGATCAAACTGTCCTTCAACGATGGTGAGGCTTATTATGTGTCCGCCTTGGGGTCCACCGGGAACGGCCATCGGGCTGAAATATCAGCGGGGGACCTGCGGGACCGGGGTGATCGTCCTGCGGCGGTGCGGCGCCAGCGGCCGGCTGGGCTGTTATATCAACGGGGCCTCGCTGAATGAAAAGGGCACAGATTCCTCCGGGCTTAACAGCTTTTTACACCCTGAACAGTCTGACCGCCGCTGCGCTCACCCACCTGCGGCTGCACAGCGAGGGTGGGACCATCAGCAGTGGGAGCGCATTCGCGTTTTACGCGGTCAAAAGGAAAAGCGCCGCCCCCGAAATCCGGGGGGCGGCAGTACATGATCGAGACGTATTCAACCAGAATTAGCCCGCAGTTACATCGATAGTCACATCGATCGTAACTTCGTAGCTAGTGGTGGACACAGTCTTATCAGCAATGGTGATCTCAGCGGTCTTATAGAGAATGTCGCCCTCAGTACCGCTCACAGTACCATTCACCGTAGCGGTAATCTCGACGCCCTCATGCTTGGCCTCCAGAGCAGTCTTGATAGCGGTGTCATGACTCCGGAGGAAATCTCGCTCTCCTTGACCTCAACGCGCACCTCTTTGCCGATCACCTCTGCGGCTTCCTTTGACGTTCTTATAGTCGGTGGCCACGAAGGAGACCTTGATCTCCTTGGTCGCAGTCGCCTTTACCGGCGGTCATAGTCACGGTAGCGGTTCCCACATAGGTATCATCCGTACCAGCAGTCAGGGTGTTCCAATCAGCGGGATCGGAGACAGTGTAGGTCACACCATCGATCTTGTAGTCCTTCAGGGTGTGCTGATTCAGCTGCTGGCCAGTGGGCTTGTTACCGTTAGAAGCGCGCTCCTTAACGGTCACTTCAGCGGGAATTGCAGCCCCAGCATCAGCTACCAGCTTCTCGTCGGCAGTCTCGTCGACAGCATCCTTGGCCACCTCGTCGATGGCCGCCTTGGCACCATCCAGAGCATCATTCACGCCAGTCTTGGCAGCGGCGTCGATAGCCTCCTCGCCCGCATCAACGGCGGCGGCGATATCGCGGGCCTGCTTGGCGGTCAGCTTGCCCTCGTAAGTGTCCAGGATATTATCCGCATAGTCATTCAGAGCGGCCTTGGCATTATACTGAGCATCAGTCAGGGCCTTCTGAGCGGCCTTGATCTTATCCACGGCGTCCTTGAGTTCTTTCAGGGTCTCGGGGAGACCTTCTTGTCCAGGTTGTCCTGGATGTCGGTCAGCAGGCCAGCCAGCTGCTCAGTGGTCTTGCCATCCAGGCCGGTCACCTTCGCCAGGTCAGCCACGGCGGCATCCTCATCACTATAGGTGAGCTCATCCTTGGTCAGCCAGATGTAGACCAGCTCGGCGTACTCCTCATCCTCCTCGATGACGGAGACATAGGAGTAGTAACCGTCCTCGTCAGGGAACGATATCGCCATTCGCTTTCACGCCTGACAAACATGTCGTCGATGTTGCCATCGTCGATGACCAGCTTTATCCTTGTTGCCCTTCTTGTCGTAGGTCTGCTCCACCACGACAAAGATGGTCTCGCCGTCGGTGTCGTACTTGATCCTGTCCTTCTCGGCGTAGTTGTGATTGTCGGTGATCCAGAAGGCGTCATTGGCGACCTCGGTCACATACTCATCGGCCAGCTCCACAGGGCGGATGGCGGTGAAGTAGCCGTCCGAGTTGCTCTTGACGGCCTTGTAAAGCACGCCGACCTTCAGGGTTTTGCCCTCATTGTTCTCGTCCTTGACCCACTCGCCCTTGACGGCATCCCACTTCTGAAGGGCGTCATAGGCCACGATCACGTTCTGCTTCTGGCCGTCCACATAGGCCTGGGAGTACTCCCAGAAGTCATCGTCCTTGTTCAGGGACTCACGGGTATCCTTGGCGAGCATGAAGTAGGTGCTGTTCTCGTCGTAGATCTCGCCGTTGACGATGAAGACCACCTCAGCGGTGCGGCCGTCCTTGGCATAGGCGATGTCGGCATTGTCCACGTTGGGGACCTCATCATAGCCGGTGTAGGCCACGTTGTTGTCTACGTCCACGAAGATGGTATCCCGGTCCACGATGATCTGTTGGCACCGGTCTCGATGTAGGCCTTGCCGTTGTGGATCTGGACGTCGGTCACCTTCGCCTGGTCAGCGTCGATGGTGTTCCAGCAGAGGTGATCGGCCATGGTCAGCCTGGTGTAGACACCGTCATCGTTGACGGTGTAAGAGAAGACATGGCCGTCGATGCTGGTGCGGACCTTCCGGATCGGCTCATCCTCGCCGAAGGGCTGGCCGTTCTCCTTCACCCACTCGATGGAATAGTTGGTACCGTTCTTGACCTTGACGTAGTCGTTCTTCAGCTCCACCTTGGAGGAGGTGCCGTCCTCCAGGACCACCTTAGCGACCCAGTCGCCCAGCTCCTCGTCGGAGTCCTCCACGTACAGGTACTGGTCGGGGGACTGGTCAGCCAGAGCATAACCCAAAATGTATCCCTCTGGAGTCATGTACAGAGTGTAGTTCTCGTTCAGAGTGGGTGCTGCCGCTTGCCTTCATCCAGGTCATAGACGTTGTGGTTCTTGCTGGCGTAGGAGTATTTGTTGCCGTCGATGCGGACATAGGTGTTGTCATTGTCCTCATCGCTTTCGCCGGTGTTCTTGTCTGGACGCGGGTGACCTGGCCGGTGACGGTCTCGGGGGCCATCAGCTCGCAGATGTAGAAGTCCTCGTCCTCGTCGAAGTCCACGGTGAAGACAACATAGTCATCCTCCTCAGAAGTCGGAGGTGTAGAAAGGTGCGTTGTCGTCCAGTCTTGGGCTCGGTCAGACAGGGCGCGCACGCTCACATGAGGTGCGTCGTCATCGTCGTCCTTGACAGTGGTGACCTCGCCCAGGTAGTAGTTGATCTCTACCACAGTCACGTCCAGGGTGTAGTCATCGATGTAGATCTCGGTGACAGTGCCCTTGTCAGTGAACTGATACTTGGTCTTCTCATTTTCAGGGATGAGGTTCTTTTCATCATCGGGGAGGTGGCGATCATTCATCCTGCTCCTCACCGTTAGCCTCGAAGGCAGTCCAGAGTGTACTTCCTCGCCGTTGACAAAGACAGTCCTACTCCTCATCCTGGTTCCGGGCGTTGTTGCAGACGGTGGCGCCCAGATCTTGTAGACGTCCTGCTCATCAGTGTTAGCGGTGTAGATGTAGTCGGGGGTGTTGGGGACGGTGATGATCTCGTCCTTGTCCAGCATCCGGACCTTGTCGGCGATCAGGCCGCCGTTCTCAGTCAGATACTCGTCCTTCTGAGTGGTGCCGGCATTGGTGCGGGCGTTGTAAGAGCCGGTGCCCCAGGTGGTGGCGGGACGGCCATAGATGGTCTCGGTGTCGGTGCGGTACACCAGGTCGAAGTTCTTGTAGCCCAGGGTCTGCAGGTAGTTGAACTCCAGGGAGTAGATGATTCCCTGGTTCTCGTTGTAGTACACACCCAGCAGCTCATTGTACTGGACGGGCACAGCCTTGGTCAGGGCGTTGAACACCAGCTCGGCCACGTTGTCACGGGTCAGGCCCTCGTTGGCGGTCAGCTTCAGGTCGCCGTACAGGCCCAGCTGAGTGCCCTTAGCGGTGGCGGCCAGCATCCAGTTGTCGCCAAAGTCAGCGGCGCTCTGGAAGTAGCCCAGGGCGCGGCACAGCATCAGCACGGCCTGCGCGGTGGTCACGGTGGCGTTGGGGTCGAACTTGCCGTCGCCCACGCCGGCCACGATGCCCAGGCTGGAGCACAGGTTCACATAGCCCTCCGCCCAGGCGGGGACGTCGGTGAACACGCATTGGTCTCTGCGAACTGGTTGACGTTCACGCCAGCGCCGTACAGCATGGTGCTGATGATGACCGCCATCTCGGCGCGGGTGACTACGTTCTCGGGGCCGAAGGACCCGTCCTCGTAGCCTTCGAACATGCCGATGGCAGAGGTGACCGCCACGGCGTCCTGATTGACGATCTCGGCCTTGTCGGTGAAATCGTCGATACCCTTAGCGCTGGAACCCACGACCATCATGCCCAGGAGCATAACGGAAGCCAGAGCCAGGCTGAGGGCACGCTTCAGGTTTTCATTGATATTCCTCCTTTTTATATTGACAAAAGTCGCTGTTTTCTGACAAACCGGGCCTTTTCCAGAACATTTCGGCCCACTATGCCTGTACAACACTTCTGACACAGGAGGAATTGGTTATAAAAAGGGGAAGATCAGGGGAAAAATCCCTGAGATCACGCCTAAAAAGTTTACATGGTAGACATTTGGTAGACACACGAAAACAAGAGGGGCGGCGAGGCCCTGAAACTCCAGGCCACCGCCGCCCTTTTTTGGTAGACTTTTGGTAGACATCGCGCAAATCGGTGTTCTTATGATACCCAGAGAAAATTGCTGCGCAGATCCTGCATTTTGTTTCACAGGGACAGGGAAATCGTTCCCGTCTCAGAACAATATAAGAGTGCCACACCTATTGGTGTGGCACTCTTCCTCTTGGTGGAGACAACAGAACTCGAATCTGTGACCTTCCGCGTGTGAGGCGGACGCTCTACCAGCTGAGCTATGCCTCCATATGGACGGCTCAAAAAAAGGTGGTGACCCGGACGGGAATCGAACCCGTGTTGCCGCCGTGAAAGGGCGGTGTCTTAGCCGCTTGACCCCCGGGCCGTATATGGCTCAGAGCCAATGCTCTGTTAGATTGTAATGGTAGCGGCACCTGGATTTGAACCGGGGACACTGCGGGTATGAACCGCATGCTCTAGCCAGCTGAGCTATGCCGCCATGTCTGCCCGTCTCGAACAGGGCAAGAGTTAGTATAACCGAAGTGTTCCGATTTGTCAACATTTTTTTGCAAGAAAATCTGTAATTTTTTCCGGTGGAAAAGAGCGGGGACGAAGGGGGCTCCGCCCCTGCTCTTTAGGTCAGAGCAGAAGAACAGAAAGCCCAAAGGCGACAGCGGCAGGGATCAGATTTTCCCCAACGGAAGGGATGGTCCAGCAGTCCGCGGATCAGCAGGACCGCGGCGGCGATGCGCAGAAGCCAGGGCAGCAGGCCCAGGATGACCAGGAACGGCACACTGAGGATGGTCAGCACCACGCCCAGGACCAGGATCACAGCCAGGCAGAGCAGAGACAGCGTGAATAGGGTAATCATTTTGAATTTCCTCCTTCCTACTGACGCTATCCTACCATTTGATTCTGAAAGGGGGAGAAAGCCAGCATTAAAAAACAGCTTAAAAGCGGCGGCGGTCATACCTTTTTATTCCGGATGGAACTGGGCGCGGTACTGGTGCATCCGCACGGAAAAAACAGCTCACCGGTGGAGGGAGGGGTATAAGTAATGGCGTTGGCTCCGGCCTGGATGGTGCGGAGGATGTCCTCCTCTGTGGGGCCCCCGGTGGCAATGATGGGGATGTCTGGGAAATCTTTTCGAATCTTGGCCACGATCTCAGGGGTGCGTGCGGCCCCTGAGATATTCAGAATATCGGCTCCGGCCCGGACACGCCCGGCGACATCCATCTCAGAAGAGATGATGGTGGCGATGACCGGGATGTCCACCACATGCTTGATCTGGGTGATGGTCTCGTCTGTGATGGGGGCGTTGACCACAACGCCGAAGGCCCCCCTGGTGCTCTGCGTACTCCGCCTGCCGGACGGGCGGGAGCCGCTGGTCATCCGCCTCCCACGCCCACGAACACCGGGACGTCGGCCACACTGATGATGGCCTGGGCGATGGAGGGCTGGGGGTAAAGGGATAGACCGCGATGATGGCGTCTCCGTTGACGTTCTTGATGATGGCTACATCGGTGGTGAACACCAGGGATTTGATGCGGCGGCCAAAGATGCGGATGCCGCTGCATTCTGAAATACAGTGGGGACGGCCAGCAAATGGCTGCGCAGAGTCCCGCTGTATGTAGGATCTTTTTCATAGGCGTAGTACCTCCTGCGGATGAGACAGGTTTGGGGTGTCAGGTCAGGTCCTGGATGTGGATCTGATAGATCTTGGCCGGGCGGCCTCAAAGTTGAGCTGCCGCCGGAACTGTACAGAGGCGTAGCCGCCGGCCTCCAGCTTGGATAGGATCCGGAGAGCACTGCGAGGGGTGATATCCAGATAGAAGGATAGCTCCTCCGCAGAGAGAGTGTCGTTTCCTTTCTGGGTAAGGACGGAGACGATCTTACTCAAATAGAGGGGGAGATGGAGAGACGGCGGCTGAGCTCCAGCCGCTTTTCATCGGGCGCATCAGTATAGGAAATGCGGCGGACGCTGGAGAGCGGGCCGATGATGGTGTTGTCCTCCATCACGATAAAGGCGGCGGACCCCTTGCACAGCAGCGCCTCTTTCAGCGCCCGCTGGGCGTTTCGGTGGGCATCCACTACGTTGCCGGCACAGCCCCAGGCGGTACAGATGGGAAAATCCAGTCCCGCCTCCAGAAAGGCAGTCACAGGACAGATGGTGTACTGCTGCGTGAGGTCTTTCAGGACTGAAATATTGGTGGTGATCTCATAGTGCTCCCCCGTGCTCATAGATGAGGAAGGGGGTGCCGAATTGTTTGTTGCAGGCCTGAAGACGGTCCCCCAGTGCGGCCCACTGTTCCTTGGACAGGGGCATGATGGAACGGATCAGCCCCAGGCAGGCGGCGGAATCATGCATAGACTGGGTGCGCAGCTGCATGACCAGACCGCGGAAGGTCTCCAGCATGGATTCGGGGGAAGGGGAGAGATACAGATAGCGGATATGGTGATCGCTGAGATAGTCAGCCAGACTGGCAAAGCGGGTCACGATTAGGTCCACCTTTCCACTATTCCAAAGATGCAAATAGTATTCTTTTACGGGAGCATCCCAGTCGTATGGGTCGAGGGAGTCCCAGTCAATGGGGGCCTCACTCAAAAAGGGGGATGTTCTCTCGCTGAAAAATAGAGCGGAAATCTACGGGCATATCTGGGATATCAAAATATACACGCTGAAAATCCAGATTGGGTTCCTGGACAGCTAGACAGGCAATCATCTTGTAATAGTCCCGGTCTGAAACATTGAAATAGGCACAGGGCTTTTGAATGGGGCCAAAGGTGCCAGTGATAATCTCAAAGGGATATGAGCCGCCGAACAAAAAGGCGTCGAAGCGATCTCGGTTTTGTTCATACAAAAACTTCAGGTGATCGGGAGAGGTATAGGGTAGATAGGTAACCATCCCATAGCGGGTCAGCTCGGAGTCGATATCCATGACTCGCTCCAGAGACAACCTGCTGGTAAAGATACCAAATGAGTGCATCCTGATACAGCCCCTTCCTTGTGGAAAAATATATGTGATTATCATTATAAACAAAAGCGATGAGAAAATACAAGAACAGGTGGCGAAAAAATATGTCCGAAAATGGAGGCGCAGCTTAAAGCAAAAAATACCCCTGCCATTTTCAGCGAATAGCACAAAATCGAGGAGCTAAAAACCGTCAAAAGCGAAATATAACGTAAAAAATTGAAGTTACACTTGACTAATACAATAAGGAAACTATATACTTAATTTAAATTTCCGAAAGATGACCAAAAATAATAAAATTAAAATTTTAAATGTCTGAAAATAAAAGAAGATTTCAAGGAGGAGTCGGAACAATTATGAGATTGGAAAAGGAGCGGGCGCTCCAGGCCATTGAAGAACATAAGGAGCTTTTTGTGTGCCATGAGCGATGCTATCTGGGACCACCCGGAGACGGGGTTCCACGAACACTTTGCCGCCGATCTATTCTGCCGCACGCTGGAGGAACAGGGGTTCCGGGTAGAGCGAGACCTTGCGGGGATTGCTACTGCCTTTTCAGGGACCTACGGTCAGGATGGACCTGTAATCGCTTTTCTGGGCGAGTTTGACGCCCTGCCTGGACTGAGCCAACAAGCGGGCTGTACGGAAAAGCAGGCTATGCAGGAGGATGGACCGGGCCACGGCTGTGGACACAATCTGCTGGGGTTGGCTCACTGGCCGCCGCCATCGGAGTAAAACAGTATTTGCAGGATAACGGCTTGTCGGGTACAGTGAAGTTCTTCGGATGCCCTGCTGAGGAGGGAGGCTCTGGAAAGGGCTTTATGGCGCGCGACGGAGTGTTTGATGGGGTGGACGTTGCCTTCAGCTGGCATCCAGATGAGACGAACAGTGTGTCCACAGAGAGTACTATGGCCAACTATCAGATATGCTATCACTTTCGGGGCGTTTCGGCCCACGCCGCCATGTCCCCGAGTTGGGGCGCAGCGCTCTGGACGCCCTGGAGCTGATGAACGTGGGGATCCAGTTTCTGAGGGAGCACGTTCCCCCCGGAGACCCGTATCCACTACGCCATCACTGACACCGGTGGAAAGGCTCCGGGCGTGGTCCAGCCCCTATGCCGAGGGGCTCTACCTCATGCGTGCTCCCAAGCTGTATCAGGTGAAAGAGCTCTATGAGCGGGTCAACAAGGTCGCCCAGGGGGGCAGCTATGATGACGGAGACCACTGTGGAGATTGAGTTCATAAAAGCCTGTTCCAACACTGTGCTGAACACGACTCTACTGAAGGTGATGCAAAAAAAATCTGGAAGAGATACCTTCCGATTTCTTTGACCAACAGGACATGGATCTGGCGGCTAGGATCGTCGACTCCCTCGAGGAGCGGGGCAGATACTTCGAGGACTTAGTAGAGGAGATACAAGACCCGGAACAGCGGCGGACCGCATTGACGGACTGTGCCAATCCCCTGCACAGTGTGGTATTGCCCATGGCTCGGGAAAGGCAGGGCTTTGTTTCCTCGGATGTAGGTGACGTGAGCTGGAACTGCCCGGTGGCACAGATCAGCACGACTACCATGCCGGCGGGGACCCCTATGCACTCCTGGCAGATGGTGGCCGTGGGGAAGAGCGCCATGGCCCACAAAGGGATGCTTTATGCAGCTAAGGTGATGGCTGCCTCTGCTATCGATGCACTGGAGGCTCCCGCGATTATCGAGCAAGCGAAGAAAGAGTTCCAGGAGAGGACGGGCGGACGCAGCTACGACCCGCCAATCCCCGTCGGCATTAAGCCGAGGATAATATAATCCAGACCCGGCCATAGGAGAGGAGGCGGTATGGAAAGCACAATAGGGAGTGTTTGGGCAAGACTGTGTAAAAAAACGAAAAAGTTGAGGAGGAAACAGCTACAATGGAGCAAATGTACATTTGTCTGGCGATTTTTGCCATAATGGTCATCCTGTTCTTGTCGCGTAAGATACCTATGGCGTTTAGCGCACTGATTGCGATGGTGCTGCTGATCATTACTGGGTGTATTGACGCTAATAGTGCCCTGGCCACCTTTCGGGAGCACCACCGTTATCACGATGGCATCTATGTATATTGTAGCAGCAGGCTTAGCCAGGACGCAGATGATTAACAAGATGTCCAACGCCCTGCTGAAAGCCACCAGCGGTTCCTTTACAAAAGTACTGATGACCTATGTGATAGCCACCACGATACTGGGCCAGTTCGTACCTAGTATCATCGCTACCTTTGTAATGGTTACCCCTATGGTCAAGAACACCTGCGAGAAGATGAACATCAGCCCCTCTAAAATGATGTTCCCGGTGGCCATCGCTTCGGTATCCTGTAGCTTTTCTGGTCATTCCCATTGGCCCCTACGCCGCTGACTATGTGATGTACAACGGTTATCTTGAGTCCTATGGCTGGTACGATACCGCCTTTACAATTTGGACCGACACCCCTGTGCTGGTGATAACCGGCATCTTCACTATCCTGGTCTCCGTATTTTCTTGTCCCCAAGCTTCTGCCTGACCAGCCCGACGTGGAGAGCGGTGAGATCAAACGCCGCGCCATGAAGCAGAAAGAGCCTCTGGACCCCGTGCGTGAGATGCTGGGCTACGGTGTCTTTGTTGTTGTGATCCTGGGTCTGATGACCGGTATCCTCCCCGCCTGGGAAGTGACCATGATTGGTGCTCGTGGTAGTGGCCACTGGCGTGCTCACCGAGCAGGAAGCCATTGACAATCTGAATATGGACACTATCATGCTTTACGTGGGCGTTTCTGTCCTGGGGACCGCCCTGGGCGGCACTGGTGCCGCCGAGCTGATGGGAAGCGCCCTGGCCTCGCTCCTGGGCAACACCACCAACGGCTATATCATTGGCGCAGCCTTCTATATCGTGGCATGGCTGATGACCTCTTTCCTCTATAACCGGGCGGTGACCCAAGTGCTCTATCCCCTGGCTATCATGACCTGCGTGACCATGAATGTCGATCCCATCGGCCCCATCATCCTGTGCAACATTGCCTCAATGTCCTCCCTGGTCACCCCCTATGGCCACAGGCGTTGTTCCCTTGGCGATGACCGCCGGCGGCTACAATCTAAAGACCATCTTCAAGGCCGGCATGGTGCCCGCCGTGGTCCGTGGTGTGGTCAGCGTGTTGGCGACCATGACCATGTTCCCTATCTGAACAGGCTGCTCCAACCTGCCTGTGTGCTCATAAAATTCCCGCACGGTATCCCGTGCGGGAATTTTTTAGTTTGTCAAAAGACCTGAGATGCGGTGCGCCACATCCCAGGCCCCTGAAAGATGTGTTTACTTGAAATATTCCGCACCGGACTCGAACAGCGGCTGGTGCTTATCTCCGGGAATGTTCCGGCCCACAAAGTCGCCGTACCGCTCGAGTGCCCCATCTTGCCGAACACCCGGCCGTCCGGGGAGAAGATGCCCTCGATGGACATGATGGAGCCGTTGGGGTTCACGTCGATCTCCAGGAGGGCACGCCGTCGGCGTCCACATACTGGGTGGCTACCTGGCCGTTCTGGATCAGACGGCGGACCATCTCGTCGGAGGCCACAAAGCGGCCCTCGCCGTGGGAGATGGGGATGGCGTGCAGGTCGCCCACCTGGGACTTCAGCATCCAGGGGGAACGGACCGAGGCCACCCGGGTGGTGACATAGCGGCTCTGGTGGCGGCCGATCAGGTTGAAGGTCAGGGTGGGACACTGGTCGTCCATGGGGCGGATCTCGCCAAAGGGGACCAGGCCCAGCTTCACCGGCGCCTGGAAGCCGTTGCAGATGCCCAGCATCAGGCCGTCCCGGTCCCGAAGCAGGTCATGGATCGCATCGGTCAGCCGGGGGTTGCGCAGGGAAGGAGGCGATGAACTTTCCGGAGCCGTCGGGCTCGTCGCCGCCGGAGAAGCCGCCGGGCAGGACCACCATCTGACTGCGGCGGATGATGGCCTCTTCAAGGCCTGAGCGGACTGGGCCAGCGGGTCGGTGGACAGGTTGCGCACCACCACGATCTCGGGCTCGATGCCCGCCCGCAGGCAGGCCTGGGCGGTGTCATATTCGCAGTTGGTGCCGGGGAAGACAGGGATGACCGCCCGGGGCCGGGCCGTCCGGCTCTGGCAGACGATGGGGGCTCGCTCCCCGCAGGAGATGGCCTCCACTTTTTCCGTCTTTCCCGCCCGGGTGGGATACACCTGCTCCAGCACCCCTTCGTTCCGCTCCAGCAGCTCGGCAATGGAGGCGGTGTCCTCCCCGATGGTAATGACTGGCTCCTGGGTGGTGGTGCCGATGCGCCAGGCCATGCCGGGGAGGAACTCCTCCCCTTCCAGCTCAAACACGATGGCGCCGGAGCAGGGGCCGTACCAGGGAGCGGCGGCATCCACATCGGCCTGGAAGCCGATGGAGCTGCCGAAGGACATCTTCATCACCGCCTCGGCCACGCCGCCGGCCTCCACCGCCCAGGCGGCCTTCACCTTGCCCTGACGGCGGCACAACTGGTGGAAGGAGTCCCAGGCAGTCTTCAGCTGCCCCCATAGGAGGGGAAGCCGGGCAGCAGATACACCGGGTGCCCCGCCCCCTTGAATTCGGGCGTAAGCACTTCCCCGGCCTTGGCGGGGGCGATGGCGAAGGAAATCAGGGTGGGGGGCACGTCCATATCCAGGAAGGAGCCGGACATGGAGTCCTTGCCGCCGATGGCAGCCACATCCAGCCCCAGCTGGGCGTCCAGGGCGCCCAGCAGGGCAGAGAAGGGCTTGCCCCAGCGCGCCGGCTCGTCCCGAAGCTTTTCAAAATACTCCTGGAAAGTGAGGTAGGCCTGGCGGCGGTCGGACAGCCGGCGGCCACCAGCTTGGCCATAGAGTCCACCACTGAGGCAGCCGCACCGGTGAAGGGGTCGCGGACCATGGTGTCTGGGTCGAAGCCCCAGGCCATCACGGGCACAGGTCGGTGCTCTGGCCGGGCAGCACGGGCAGCAGGGCGGCCATGGCCTGGGCAGGGGTGCGCTGGGTGTTGCCGCCGAAGGGCATGAGGACGGAAGCGGAGCCGATGGACCCGTCAAACCGCTCGGTCAGGCCCCGGCGGGAGCCGCACTTCAGGCTGGAGGCCATGTCCCGCAGGTCCCGGAACCGGGGCGGGCTGCCGCTGGGCGGCGGAGCGGTCAGGGTACGGTGACGGCGGTGTGCTTGTCCGCTCCGTTGGTGTCCAGGAAGGCCCGGGACAGGTCGGCGATGGTCTGGCCCTTCCAGGTCATCACCATCCTGGGGCTCTCCGTGACCACCGCCACGGGGTATGCCTCCAGGTTCTCCGCCTGGGCGGCGGCGATGAACTTGTCCGCGTCCTCTTTGGCCACCACCACGGCCATGCGCTCCTGACTTTCGGAGATGGCCAGCTCGGTGCCGTCCAGCCCCTCGTATTTCTTACGCACCGCGTCCAAATTAATCTCCAGCCCGTCGGCCAGCTCGCCGATAGCCACGGAGACGCCGCCGGCGCCGAAGTCGTTGCAGCGCTTGATCATGCGGGTGACCTGGCTGTCCCGGAAGAGGCGCTGGATCTTGCGCTCCTCAGGGGCGTTGCCCTTTTGCACCTCAGAGGCCATGGTGTCCAGGCTGGCCTTGTTGTGGCTCTTGGAAGAGCCGGTGGCGCCTCCGATGCCGTCCCGGCCAGTGCGCCCACCCAGCAGAATCACCACATCGCCGGGGGCGGGACGCTCCCGGACTACATTGTCTGCCGGCGCGGCACCGACCACGGCGCCCACCTCCAGGTGCTTGGCCACGTAGCCGTCGTGGTACACCTCGGCCACATGGCCGGTGGCCAGGCCGATCTGGTTGCCGTAGGAGGAGTAGCCGGCCGCGGCGGCGGTGGTGGCCAGCTTGCGCTGGGGCAGCTTGCCCTCCATGGTCCGGTCATGGGGGCGCGGGGTCGCCGCACCCGGTCAGGCGCAGAGCCTGATACACATAGGCCCGGCCGGAAAGCGGGTCCCGGATGCAGCCGCCGATGCAGGTGGCCGCGCCGCCGAAGGGTTCGATCTCCGTGGGGTGGTTGTGGGTCTCGTTCTTGAACATCAACAACCAGTCCTGAGGCTCCCCGTCCACCGTGGCGGTGACATGGATGGAGCAGGCGTTGATCTCCTCGCTCTGGTCCAGGTTCTGGAGCAAGCTTCCCCGCTTTTTCAGCACCTTGGCTCCGATGGTGGCCAGGTCCATCAGGGTCTGGGGCCGGGCCGCGGCCTTCTCCGGTCCGTACACCTCCGCTCGGGCGGTGAGGTAGCGGCGGTAGGCGGAGTCCACCGACGGGGTCCAGGATCTCCACCCGGTCGATGTGGGTGGAAAAGGTGGTGTGGCGGCAGTGGTCAGACCAGTAGGTATCCACCACACGGACCTCCGTGATGGTGGGGTCCCCTTCTCCTCGTCCCGGAAATAGGCCTGGAGGAACTTCAGGTCGTCCAGGTCCATGGCCAGCCCCAGCTGGGAGAGCAGGCCGGCCAGTCCGGGCTCATCCAGGGCGGTAAAGCCCCCTGGATCACGGCCACATGGTCGGGGGCCTCGTGCGTGCGGTCCAGGGTGGCAGGATTGTCCATGGAGGCCTCCCGGCTCTCTACCGGGTTGATGAGGTAGCGGCGGATCTTGTCCAGCTCCTCCTCAGTGAGCCGGGCCGCCCAGCAGGTACACCTTGGCGTAGGCGATCAGGGGGCGGTCCACCCCCGCCATCAGCTGGATGCACTGGGCGCAGGAGTCGGCCCGCTGGTCGAACTGGCCCGGCAGGGCCTCCACCGCCAGGATGCTGTGGGGATACTCGGGGACGGGGAAAGTCTCGTCATACACCGCATCCACCTGGGGCTCGGAGAACACGATGCCCTTGGCCTGCTGATAGACGGCGGGGTCGATCTGGTCGGCGTCGTAGCGGTTCAGAATGACCACAGACTCCAGGCCGCGGATGCCCAGCTGGTCCCGCAGAGCACCCAGCAGCCCCTGGGCCTCCACATCGAATCCGGTCTTTTTCTGTGAATAACAGCGCAGTACGCTCATGTCCATTCCTCCAGATATATATTATTTTTTTATGTTTCGATCCGTCTGTGTCCTGCCCCCGGGGGGGGGCGCGCAAGGGAAACCTTTGTGGATAGTTCAGGATGGGAAAGGCGGTGGACCTCCCACGCTGGAGCGGGCGGTCAGGGGTCCAGGGCCCAGTTCTCCAGCCCATGGAACACGTTGTCCCGCACTGGGTCCAGTCCGCTCAGCCGTCCCCATTGGGTCAGCACGGAGCCGTTTTTTGAAGCAGATGGGGACGATGGGGGCGTTCTGGATCAGGTGGGAGCACAGTGAGGCGGCGGCAGAGGAGCGCAGCTCCGCGCCCGCGGCCCGGAAGGCGGATAGCAGGCCGTCGGTGGACGGGTCGGACCAGCCGCCGTAATTCAGGCCGCCCCTCGTTCCCACCAGCTGAGTCAGATCGAAGTCGGCGGTGAGGCGCACCTCCGCCAGATACAGATCAAAGTCCCCCCCGCTCCAGGGCGGCCAGATAGTCGGTCCAGGAAAGGCGCTCCAGAGAGATGGACACTCCGGCCCCTGAGAGCTGGTCCACGATGCGCTGGGCGGCGGCCACCTTGCTGCTGTTCTCGCTGTTCACCAGAAAGACCAGCCCGTCGCTGCCCAGCTGCTGCCCTTCCAGACCCTTCACCAGATCGTCGGGGGAGTAGTCCGCGGAGTCTGACAGCAGTTGGTGGTACAGCGGGCTGTCAGGGTGGATGGGTAGCGCTGTGGGGACGGCGTGGTGGGCAAAGGAGATCTCCGCAATGGACCGCCGGTCGATGCCCCGGGACAGGGCACGCCGCAGCTGGGCGGAGCGGAAAGGTCCCCGCTGGGTGTTGAAGCCCAGATAGATCAGATTGGTGGTGCTGTAATCCCATGCCTCATAACTGCCGGAGTAGCCCAGGCTGTTGGTGCCAGTGAGGTCGGCATCCAGCAGGGTGATGTCCCCGGCGTCAAAGGAGGAGATCAGGTCGTCCGCCTGCCCCACCGAGGCTAAATGGATGGTCTGGAATGGGAGGGACCTGCCCTGCCACCAGCCGGAGCGGGCAGTGAGGACGGTCCCCCCTGTTGCCTCCTCCGTCAGCACATAGGGGCCGGTCCCCAGGGGGGCGGTCCCCGTCTCCCAGGGCAATGGGGATGTCCAGCAGAACCGGCAGCGCCCCGTTGGGGGTGGAAAGAGTGACGGTCACCGTCCCTCTCCGGCGGCCACCGACCGCACGCCCCCAGCCGCTGGGCGTAGTGGGAGTCCGGCGCCATAGCGTCCCGGAGGGCCTGGGCGGCAACCGTCCCCGTCAGGGGGTGCCATCGGAAAAGGTGATCCCCTCCCTCAGGGTGAAGGTCCAGGTCAGCCCGTCCTCGCTGACGGTGTAACCGCTGCACAGCAGGGGCTGGGCCTGAAAAGAGGCGTCCACCGAGAAGAGCCCCTCATAGAGCAGGGAGCCCAGAGTCAGATTTGCCCGGTTGGCCGCCCGGGCGGGGTGGAGCGTGTACTCGGGGTAAAAGGCGAGGTAAAGGGGATAGAGGCGGGGATGGCCTGCTCCTCCTTCGCCGCAGAGGAGAAGTCCGTGCCGGAGGCGGAAGGGGGCTCCGCCTGGCCGCAGCCGGCAAGGGACAGGGCCAGCGCCGCGCTGAGAAGCAGCAGGAAAATACGCCGACGACCCATGGGGAACCTCACAGTCATAAAAAAGTTGGATAATGGCGGCCATGCTGCCCCGCCGCTCCCCATCACCCGATGAGACCAGAAGCGGTCGGTGCGGCAGGCGGTGCAGGCCGGGCAGAGGGCGATGTGCTCCGGTGAGAGCCCGCACGGCGGAGCCAGAGGGCGTTGGCCCCCTTCAGGTCCACGTGCCAGCGCCCGTCCTCCGCCGGGCGTATGCAGGTCTCCGCCTGACTGCCCAGCCCATCCCGGAGGGCACCAGGCACGTCGCCATGGGTCAAAAAGCAGCAGGGGGAGATCCCAGGCCCGATGGCGGCGGATGTGTTCGGGCGGCAACCGTAGTCCTCCCGCATCCGGAAGGCGGCCCGGGCTGCGATGCCCAGGGCGGTCCCCCGCCAGCCGGCGTGGACAGCAGCAGCGCAGCGGCGCACCGGGTCCAGCAGCAGCACGGGGGGGATGCAGTCGGCGGAAAAGATGGTCAGGCACAGGCCGGGCTCGTCCGTGATAAGGCCGTCCGCCTCATACACGCCGGGCTCAGCGGAGCTGGACATCACATCTCTCCGGGTGACGGGCCGCACCAGATCCCCGTGGACCTGATGGTTCTTCACCAGGGCGGCGGGGTCGGCCCCGCCGCAGAGCAGAAGCGGCGGAAATTCTCCGCCACCCGTTCCGGGGCGTCCCCGGTTAGCACCCAGGTTCAGGCTGTCCCAGGGAGCGGGAGAGACGCCGCCCAGCCGGGTGGAGAAGCCATGGGCGCAGACGGATGGATCAAAGCCGCCACAGGCGTAAAACGGGACGCTCTGACAGGTGCGCAGGGTGACCTCCATAGGTGTGCCCCTCCTTTGCCGGGATGTAAAGACCTTAGCACTTTATTGTATCCTAAAATTCTCCGTCTGACAACCCGTTACAAAGGGAGAAAAAGAGGGCACGTTTTCCTGGCGGGGCGGGCGCTTTTCCCAATGGGGCGCTCCGGCGTGCTGCTGCCCGGGACCTGCCCCGCAGCCGGAAGCGGGCGCCCTGCACAGGGGCCGGAAGGAATATCACCCTGCAGGCCCCTGTGCCCTGTGGGGCGGTCGCCTCCTATGGACCTCTGCAAAGCATCTTTCCGGCGGCCGGCCTGTGCGGCCGCTCAAAAAGTACTTGAGCCCCGGCGGTGTCACCGCCGGGGCTCTCTGGCTCACAGGGCGCAGTGGAAGGTGCGCTTGATGACCTCCTCCAGCTGCTGCTCCCGGCTCAGGCGGTTGAAGTTCACCGCGTAGCCGGAGACCCGGATGGTCAGACTGGGATATTTCTCCGGGTGTTCCATGGCGTCCTCCAGGGTGGCCCGGTCCATCACGTTCACGTTCAGGTGGTGGGCCCCTGGCAGAAGTAGCCGTCCAGAATGGCCACCAGATTGGCCTCCCGCTCCCCTGGTCCCTCCCCAGGGCGTGGGGAACGATGGAGAAGGTGTTGGAAACACCGTCCTGGCACACGGCCCGGTAGGGGATCTTGGCCACGGAGTTCAGGCTGGCCAGCGCGCCGCTTTCATCCCGGCCGTGCATGGGGTTGGCGCCGGGGGCCAGGGGCTCGCCCAGCTTGCGCCCGTCGGGGGTGGAGCCTGTCTTTTTCCCGTACATCACGTTGGAGGTGATGGTCAAGGCGGACAGGGTGTGTTCGCTCCCCGGTAGAGGGGGTGTTTTTTCAGTTCCCGGATGAAGGTGCGCACCACGAACACCGCCTCGTCATCCGCCCGGTCGTCGTCGTTTCCGTATTTGGGGAATTCCCCCTCCGTCTCAAATTCCACCGCCACCCCGGCCTCATTCCGTACCGGCCGGACGGAGGCATAGCGGATGGCGGAAAGGGAGTCGGCGGCCACGGGAGAGGCCGGCAATGCCGAAGGCGGTGAGCCGCTCCACCAGCGTATCGTGGAGCGCCATCTGGCTTGATTCATAGGCGTACTTGTCATGCATAAAGTGGATGATGTTGATGGTATCCACATAGAGCTCCGCCACATAGGACAGCACCTGCTCATAGTTGGCCCGGACCGCTTCATAGGAGAGCACCTCTTCGTCCAGGATGGGACGGATACCGGGGACCACCGTCTCACCGGTGCGCTCGTCCACGCCGCCGTTGATGGCGTACAGCAGGCATTTGGCGATGTTGCACCGGGCGCCGAAGAACTGCATCTGTTTGCCCACCGCCATGGCGGACACACAGCAGGCGATGGCGTAGTCATCCCCCATACACCGGGCGCATCACGTCGTCATTTTCGTATTGGATGGAGTCGGTGAGGATGGACATTTTGGCACAGAAGGCCTTGAAGGGGGCGGGGAGGTGCTCCGACCACAGCACGGTGAGGTTGGGCTCCGGGGGCGCTGCCCAGGTTGCCCAGGGTGTGGAGATAGCGGAAGGAGGTTCGGGTCACCAGGGTGCGCCCGTCAATAGACATGCCGCCGATGGCCTCGGTGACCCAGGTGGGATCGCCGCCGAACAGCTCGTTGTACTCCGGGGTGCGCAGGTGGCGGACCAGCCGCAGCTTGATGATGAACTGGTCGATCAGCTCCTGGGCCTCCTCCTCGGTGATGACCCCTGCCTCCAGGTCCCGCTGGAGGTAGATGTCCAGGAAGGTGGCGGTGCGGCCCAGGGAGGTGGCGGCGCCGTTGTTTTCCTTGATACCTGCGAGATAGGCCATGTAGACGGCCTGCACCGCCTCCCGGGCAGTGGCGGAGGGGGCGGGACAGGTCCACCCCATACCGTGCGGCCATCTTTTTCATCTCCTCCAGGGCCCGGATCTGCTCCGAGACCTCCTCCCGCAGGCGGATGCGCTCCTCGGTCCATGGGGCCGTCCAGGGCGTCCAGGTCCTCTTTTTTCCTCCACCAATCGGTCGATGCCGTACAGGGCCACCCGGCGGTAGTCGCCCACGATCTCCCCCGGCCGTAGGCGTCGGGCAGGCCGGTGAGCAGCCCGGCGTGGCGGGCGTCCCGGGTGCGCTCGGGTAAGCGTCAAAGACCCCCTCGTTGTGGGTCTTGCGGTACTGGGAGAAGTGGTCCTCGATCTCCGGGTCCAGGCGATAGCCGTACTGCTCCAGGGCGGACCGGGCCATCCGGGTTCCGCCGTACAGGTTGACGATGCGCTTGAGGGGGCGTCGGTCTGAAGGCCCACGATGACCTCGTTCTCCCGGTCGATATAGCCGGGGGCAAAGTTGTCGATGCCGGAGACAATGTGGGTCTCCACGTCCAGCACGCCCTTCCGCAGCTCCTGGCGCAGCAGGTCCTCCCACCGCTCCCACACCGCCCGGGTGCGCCGTGTGGGGCCGGTAAGAAAGCTGCCGTCCCCCTCGTAGGGGGTCCAGTTCTTCTGAATAAAGGAGCGCACATCGATGCTGCGCTGCCACTCGCCGCCATGAAAGCCCCTTCCATGCCTGATTTTCCATCTTCATACCGCTCTTCCTTTCTCCGCAGTTGTGGTGTAGGGAGCAAAAATTCGTTCCGCTCCAGCCGCCGGCACAGATCCCGGTCCATGGGGGGGTGTGCCCTGCCAGAGGGCGGTCCATCCCAGAGCCTCATACTTGTGGGCCCCCCAGCTTGTGGAAGGGCAGCAGCTCTACACGCTCCACATGGGGCAGGGTGTCCACATAGGCCCCAGTCCCTCCAGGTGGGCCCGGCTGTCGGTGAGGCCGGGGACCACCACGTGGCGGACCCACATGGGGGTACCCGCCCGGCGCACTGCTTCTACAAAGTCCAGGGTGGCGGCCATGTCCCCCGCCGGTGACTGCCTTGTAGCCCGCCGGCTCATGGTGCTTCACATCATAGAGCACCAGGTCGGTGTGGGCCAGGATCTCCCCATAAATTCCCCTTCCGGCTCCCGAGGTGTCCAGACAGGTATGGACACCCTCCGCCTTCAGCCGCCTGAGGCACGCCAGCAGAAAGTCCGGCTGGGCCAGAGGCTCGCCGCCGGAGAAGGTCACGCCCCCGCCGGAGCGGTCAAAGTAACTGCGGAAGCGCAGCAGCCTGCGGACCAGCGTGCCGTCCTCCACCGGCCGGCCGCCCCCGCACTGGGTGTCGGGGTTGTGGCAGTAGCGGCAGCGCAGGCGGCAGCCCTGGAGAAAGACCACTGCGCGCACCCCTGGACCGTCCACCAGCCCCATGCTCTCCATGGAGTGGATATATCCCGTCATCCTGTTTCCTCCTTGCTTTTCTGTGATGGCGGGGCAAAAAAGGGCGCAAAAAAGCCGCCCCTCCGGGCCCCTTCAGCGCCCAGACGGTCGGCATGGTGACGATCATACTCCATGTGGTAACACTCCACTTCCGTCAGTCATATGATCCACATCCACAATACAGCAGAGACCCGCCTCCTGTCAAGAGGCGGGTCCCCGTTTCTACTTTTTCCACAAATCAGCTGGGCCGGGGAAGGAGTTCCTGTATCTTCGGCCGCCGGCTCACCGGCGGGGGGGTGCTGTCCGGGTCCTCCCGCCGGGCCACCCTGACTACCACGCTGGTCAGGGCAACGAGGGCGATGACGTTGGGAATGACCATCAGGTTGTTGAACATGTCCGTCAACTCCCATACCAGATCGTTGGACATCGTGGTGCCCAGGAAAATGAAGATGAGGGCGACCACGGTATAAATCACAGTGGTGCACAGCTTGGGGGACTTCTTTCCAAACAGGTAGATCACGTTGATCTTACCGAACAGGTTCCAGCCCAGGACGGTGGAGAAGGCAAAGAAGAACAGGCAGATGGCCACGAACTTGGCGCCCAGGCCGGCACCCATCACGGAGCCGAAGGCGGTCTGGGCCAGGTTGGTCTTGTCCAGAACCTCAGTCACCCCGCCCACATAGCCGCCCGCCAGAGGGCCGTCTGCGGTGTAGAGGGTGCAGATGATGACCAGAGCATTGAGGGTCAGCACTACAAAGGTGTCAATGAACACACCGGTCATGGCCACCACGCCCTGGTCGTGAGGGGGCTCTACGTTGGCCTGTGCGTGGGCGTGAGGGGTGGAGCCCATACCGGCTTCATTGGAGAACAGACCACGCTTGGCGCCCTGGCTGATAGCGGTCTTCAGGGCGGCGCCGAAGCCGCCGCCGATGATGGCCTGGGGCTGGAAGGCGTACTGGAAGATCATGGCAATGGTGGCAGGGAGGTACTGGATACGGGCGATAAGCACCACCAGGCCGCCCAGCAGGAAGATCGCCGCCATGATGGGTACGATCTTCTCGGTAACGGCGGCCAGGCGCTGCACGCCGCCCAGGAAAATGATGGCGCAGATGATCACCAGCACGACACCCACGACCCAGGAGGGGATGCCGAAAGCGGTCTGGAAGGTGGAGCCGATGGAGTTGGATTGCACCATGCAGCCCATGAAGCCAAGCGCCAGGATGATGGCGACGGCGAAGAAGGTGGCCAGGAACTTGCCGAAGCCGCCCTTGAACGCGGTGGTGATGTAGTACACCGGGCCGCCGTGAATATTGCCCTCCTGGTCTACCTTGCGGGTCTTGATGGCCAGCGTGGCTTCAGCATAGATGGTGGCCATGCCGAAGAAGGCAATGACCCACATCCAGAAGATGGCCGCCGGGGCCGCCGGTGAGGATGGCTCCGGAGGCGCCTACGATGTTGCCGGTACCCACCTGGGCGGCAATGGCGGTGGCCAGCGCCTGGAAGGAGCTCATGCCGCTGTCATGCTTTTTGCCGTTGAGGGTCAGGTTGCCGAATACCTTCCGCATGCCCTCGCCGAAGCAGCGGACCTGAACGAAGCGGGTCCGGATGGAGTACCACAGGCCCACCGCAATGAGTAGGAAGACCAGGATGTAGCTGGACAGGTAGTTGTTGATGTTTACAACGATGGGATAGAGCGTGGCTTCTAAGGATTCCAACATAGTGTTTTCTCTCTCCTTTGGGACAAAAAATGGACCGGGGAGCAGGCTCCGCGGTCCGTCGCATAGGGCGAGGAAAAACTCCCCTCGCCGCGGTCCGTTCCTGGACTGCGGCAAGGCAGTTCATCGTCTCTGTCCTTTTGCCTGAGAGATTGGCGAAAGCGTCCCCGCTTCCGTCTTGCACCTTCGGCACCCGATCGTCGAGCTTCTCCAGAGTCACATCCACGCGCAGTCCTCGTCCCGGCAGGGACACCTGAGAGTGTTACTCCTTCGGCAAGCCATAGCTGTTTTCCTGCGCGCTTCGTCTGTCCTATTTTGTTTTCGAGCAATACCTTAACACAGCCGCGGTCAAATGTCAACCACTGGCGTACATTTATACATATCCGGCGGATTTCCCCCCGGCACTCCCCGGATATTGGGCATTTTCGCAGACAAAGTTTACAGTTTGGCCTTTTTTCCGGGAGAAAGGTATGATATACTGAGATGCTACGATCCATCAGGACGCCCTTTTTCCACAATGATCGAGGATCAACATCAACATCCGAGGTGTTTTCAATGAGTCTATTTACTAAAATCTTCGGGACCTCCTCCCAGCGCGAAGTCAAGGCCATCACGCCGCTGGTGGATAAGATCGAATCTCTGGAGGAGGAGTACAAGGCCCTGACAGACCAGCAGCTGCAGGCCAAGACCCCCGAATTTAAGGAGCGTCTCCAGAACGGTGAGACGTTGGACGATATCCTGCCGGAGGCCTTTGCCGCCTGCCGGGAGGCGGCCTGGCGGGTGCTGGGCCTGCGCCCCTACCGGGTCCAGCTCATCGGCGGCATCATCCTGCACCAGGGCCGCATCGCCGAGATGAAAACCGGTGAAGGCAAGACCCTGGTGGCCACCCTGCCCGCCTACCTCAACGCCCTGTCCGGCAACGGCGTCCATATCGTCACCGTCAACGACTATCTGGCCAAGCGCGACAGCGAGTGGATGGGCAAGGTCTACCGCTTCCTGGGCCTGACCGTGGGCCTGGTCATCCACGGGGTCATGGGTCCGGCCAAGAAGGCCGCCTATCAGGCGGATATCACCTACGGCACCAACAACGAGTTTGGCTTTGACTATCTGCGGGACAACATGGCCATCTACTCCCAGGAGCTGGTCCAGCGGGGCCACTCCTTCGCCATCGTGGACGAGGTGGACTCCATCCTCATCGACGAGGCCCGCACCCCACTGATCATCTCCGGCCAGGGGGATAAGTCCACCCAGCTGTACACCATTGTGGACCAGTTTGTCTCCCGCCTGAAGTGCCAGCGCATCGCCAAGGTGGACGACAAGGAGGAGGAGGACGTCAACCTGGACGCGGACTACGTCGTGGACGAGAAGGCCCGCACCGCCACCCTCACCGCCCGGGGCATCGCCAAGGCGGAGGAGGCCTTCCACCTGGAGAACCTCTCCGACCCGGAGAACACCACCCTGTCCCACCACATCAACCAGGCCATCAAGGCCCACGGGGTGATGAAGCGGGACATCGACTATGTGGTCAAGGACGGCGAGGTCATCATCGTGGACGAGTTCACCGGCCGCCTCATGTTCGGCCGCCGGTATAACGAGGGGCTCCACCAGGCTATCGAGGCCAAGGAGCACGTGGAGGTTGCCAACGAGTCCAAGACCCTGGCCACCATCACCTTCCAGAACTACTTCCGCCTCTACGACAAGCTCTCCGGCATGACGGGCACCGCCATGACCGAGCAGGAGGAATTCGGCACTATCTATGAGCTGGACATTGTAGAGATCCCCACCAACAAACCCCTGGCCCGGATTGACCGGCCTGACGTAGTCTACAAGACCGAGGCGGGCAAGCTGCGGGCCATTGTGCAGCAGATCGAGGAGTGCCACGAGAAGGGGCAGCCCGTGCTGGTGGGCACCGTCTCCATCGAGAAGTCGGAGGAGCTGTCCGAGATGCTCCGGCGCAAGGGCATCGCCCACAGCGTCCTGAACGCCAAGTACCACGAGAAAGAGGCCGAGATCGTGGCCCAGGCCGGCAAGTTCGGGGCGGTCACCGTGGCCACCAACATGGCCGGCCGCGGCACCGACATCATGCTGGGCGGCAACGCCGAGTTCCTCGCTAAGGCTGACCTGCGCAAAGCGGGCATGACCGACGAGCTTATCGCGGAGGCCACCGGATTCGCGGAAACGGACAACGAGGATATCCTCAACGCCCGGAAGATGTTCACCGAGGCGGAGGCCAAATATAAAGACGAGATCCGCGCCGAGGCCGACAAGGTCCGGGAAGTAGGGCGGACTGTTCATCCTGGGCACCGAGCGCCACGAGTCCCGGCGCATCGACAACCAGCTGCGCGGCCGTGCCGGCCGTCAGGGCGACCCCGGCGAGACCCGGTTCTTCCTGTCCCTGGAGGACGACATCATGCGCCTGTTTGGCTCAGAGCGAGTCATGGGCATGATGGAGAAGCTGGGCGTGGACGAGGACACCCCCATCGACGCCAAGATCCTGTCCGGCGCCATCGAGAACGCCCAGAAGCACGTGGAGTCCCGGAACTTCCAGACCCGGAAAAACGTGCTGCAGTACGACGACGTGATGGACACCCAGCGGGAAGTTATCTATAAGCAGCGCCGCCAGGTGCTGGACGGGGAGGACCTCCAGCAGTCCATCCAGTCCATGCTGCGCAGCTTCCATTGAAACGCCATCCGCGGCCACATGGGAGAGCAGAAGCATATGACTGCGGAGGAGTTCGGGAGGCCACCGCTCTCTTCCCACCATGTTCCTTTGCCGGACGAACTGCGGCTCACAGACGAGGAGCTGCAAGGCTACACTGCGGACGGGCTGGTAGATCTGGTCATGGAGAAGGCCCAGGCTGTCTATCAACGCAAGGAGCAGGAATTCACACCGCCCCTCATGCGGGAGCTGGAGCGGGTGCTCATGCTGCGGGTGGTGGACGAGTACTGGATGGACCAGATCGACGCCATGAATGACCTCAAGCAGGGCATCGGACTGCGGGCCTACGCCCAGACTGACCCCGTTGTAGCCTACAAAAAGGAAGGCTACGAGATGTTCGAGCAGATGATCGCCGCCATCCAGGAGGAGACCCTGCGCCGGCTGTTCCTGGTGCGCATCCAGCGCAAGGCGCCTGATGCCCCCGCCCCGGAGATCAAGCGGGAGCGGGTGGCCAAGGTCACCGGCGAGTCCGGCGCCAGGGACGGCACGGTCAAAAAGCAGCCGGTAAAAAGGCGGTCAAGATCGGCCGCAACGACCCCTGCCCTGCGGCAGCGGCCTGAAGTGGAAAAAGTGCACCTGCAAGGAGTATCACAGCGAGCAGCAGTAAGAACCCACACAAAGCAGTGGACCCGTATCTGGAGCAAGGCGGCATAGGCGCACAGCTTATGCCGCCTTGCTGTGTACCAGCCTTTGACGATCAGGAGGAAAAGGAGAGCACAGATGGAACAGACAGATCTGATCCGCAGGGCCCGCTATGGCCCCAATACGATTTTGGCAGCCGGGATGTCAGGGCGCTGAACACGGCGCTGAATTCGGCGGAAAAGTGAGCTGCTCCTCCTGGTCCTGATCCTGGACCGGGACAGCGGACGCATCCTGCACGCAGAGTGCAACATCATCCTGGGCATCAACAGTGACTACATCGCATCCCTCCTGGTGGGGCGGAACTTTTACCAGGAGCTGGACGAGATCATCCTGTCCATCCAGCAGCAGTATTTCGGCCCGGTTCAGCGGGCGCTGATCGTCTGTCTGAAGGATGCGTACTCCAAGATGAGGGCTCGCAGCCCCCGTTCCCTGCCGCCCGAAAGTAGGGCCGGCGCTCTCTTGCTCTGTCTGATTGGTAAAAACGACAGTAGAACGGGAACGGGATTTTTGCTTTTTGCACAATTTCTGTTGACAAGAGCGATCTTTTTTTATTATAATTCAGGCATATGATCCGTTCCGCTTCCCAGCGGGGCCAAGGGGGCTGGAGGGTATATGTCCGATTTCCCTTCCGGGGGCCATCTGTGTCGTTGGTCTGGCCAAGGTGGCGAACCAGAACCCGATCCACAGCGTGCACCGCGCCCTGGCCGGCTCTTTTATCGTGGACCCCTCCAGCGGCCTGGTGTATGATGTCCAGTTTGACACAGTCTGCCAGATCACCAGCGATTTTCTGGCGTCCCTGCTCATTGGTCTCAGCCTCCACACGGACCTGGAGGAGATGATCTCCCGGGTCCAGAGCCGCTACTTCGGCGACTCCCGCCGGGCTATCACCGTCATCCTACGGGATGTGGCTGCCCGCCTGAGGGAGTGCCAGGGGGCGGGTACAACTGAATCTTTCTTTATTTATGGTGTTGGAGGTCTCCCCTTCAACAGCCGAATAAATAGGGACCTGTTTGATTGCCTGCTGGCAGCCAAGGGGGTCCCTTTGTTTTTTTAGAAATAGGCCTGGGAAACGCTCCAGGCAGAGGCAGGCCCCGGGAGGTGTATGTTGAAATGTTGCCATGAAAATGTGAGCGATGACCCCATCCCTGTCCCCCGCATATCTTCTCTGCCTGTGCCGGTAAAAACAACTGTGTGAATCAAGAAAGAGAAGCTGCCATGATCTTCAACCTTCCCCCTATCTGCGGTCTGTTTCCGCTGCTGCTGTACATCGTCCTGGCATTTAAAAAAGGGATGCATCCTCTGGTGAACGTGTCCATCTGCGCTGTTGTGGGCGCAATCATGGTGAAACAGCCCCTGAACGGCCTGGGCGCGGTGATCTACGAGTCCATGGGCTCCTTCCTGGCCCTGGTGGGATTCATCATCATGCTGGGCTCAGGACTGGGCATGGTGCTGAGAAAGACAGGCGTAGCCGCCGCCATCGTCAATGTGCTGATGCGGAAGATCGGCGTCCGTACCCAGAAGCGGGCTATGATCGCCACCATGGTCTGTTCCGTGGTGCTGGTCACCCTGCTGGGCACTTTGGCAGGTGCCAACGCCGTGATCGCCCCCATCGTGATCCCGCTGGTAGCTGCGGTGGGCATCACTCCCTCCGCGCTGGCCGTCATCTTCCAGGGCGCCGGTCAGACCGGACTGTTCCTCAGCCCCTTCTCCCCGCCTATGGTGACCCTGATGAGCATCACCGGGCTCTCCTATCCCCGCCTTTTGCTGTGTGCGGGACTGCCCGTATCCATCGTCATGTGGGTGGGCACCTTCCTCATCGCCAACAAAGTCCAGAAGGAGACCCAGGGGACGGAGAACTTCGGCCCTGACGGGGAGGCCGCTGTGGAGAACTTCCAGATGGACCCGGCCACCCGCCGCGCCACCATCGCCTTTGCGGTCACTATGGCTCTGATGGTGATCTATGGGATCGCCACCAATGGCGGCGCGTCCTTCGTGATCCTGGTGATGATCGTGGCTGCGATCATCACAGGTCTGTTTGCCAGAATGCCCGTTGGCACCATCTTTGACAGCATGATGGAGGGCTGCGGAAAAATGATGTGGCTGTTCTTCATGTTCCTCATTTTTAACCCCTTCCTGAACTTTGTCACCCAGTCCGGTGCCTTTGATGCCCTTCTCCAGCTGCTGGAGCCTCTGATCGGCCCCACCGGGAAGGTGGGCTTCACCCTGCTGACTGTGCTGGTGGGCATCTTCGGCATCAACGGTGCCGCCGTGGCCCAGGCCATGATGATCGACAGCCTGTTCAGCTCCTTCCTCCCGACCCTGGGCATTTCCATGGAGCTGTGGGGCATGATCGTCCTCATCGGTCATCAGATCACCTCATTTGCCTATCCCGGCGTGGACATGATCGGACAGATGGGACTGGCCCACGCCAGCAACATCAAGCCGATGATGAAGCTCTCGTACTTTGCCATTATACCCGGCACAGTGATCCTCGCAGTGCTGGCGTCGTTCATTCTGTAACTAGCTTTCGGAAATAGGACAGGAGGCATATTCTCATGAAACGTATCCCTCAAAATGAAATCTATCGCATCCTCTCCGGACTGGCCGGGACGGTGGGCCTCTATGTGGAGGACTGCCAGTCCGGCGAGATCTTCACCATCAACCCGGAGCATGTGTTTCCCTCGGCCAGCGTCATCAAGGTCCCTATGCTGGCCCTTCTCATGCGGGACGCACAGCAGGGGCTGGTGGACCTGAACGCCCCCGCACCATCGACCCCCGCAACCGGGTGGGCGGGACCGGCATCCTGTGCGAGCTGGGCACCGATTACACCCCTTCCCTGCGGGATCTGGCCAAGCTGATGATCGTACTCAGCGACAACATCGCCACCAATGAGATTATGGATGTGATCGGAATGGAGCGGTTCAACAGCTTCTGCCGGGAGATGGGCTATCAGAATATTACCCTGATGCGGAAAATGATGGATTTTGAAGCCATCCAGCAGGGAAAAGAACAACTACATGTGCGCCGGGGAGACTGGGCGTCTGCTTTCTGCTATCTCCCGGGGCGAATTCGTCAATCCGGAGATCTCCCAGACCATCTTCGATATCATGGCATCTCAGCAGTGCCGCAACAAGCTGCCCGCCCTTCTGCCGGCAGTTGCCTCCTACTCCGGCTCCAAGTCCGCCATCCCGGAAGGGCAGGTCCTGGTGGCCAACAAGACAGGCGACCTGGTTGGCATCCAGCACGACGTGGGCATCTTTGAGCTGCCTGACGGCCGCCGCTACCTGATTGCCATGTTCACCGGGGGATCTGGAGAACGACAGCGCGGGCATCGCCGCCATCTCCCAGGTCTCCCTGGCGGTGTATCAGGCCCTTCGGGACTGACCGCCGCCCTCTGCGCCTATGCGGAGCGCCGCCCGAAAGGGCGGCGCTCCTGTTCTCTCTGCCGTCCTGAGGCAAAATGGGCTTTACGGCTCCATCCGGCCATGATATGATAAGAAAAACGGTTTTGAAGCGAGGGAATCCCATGGCCGAGGTCAGAAAAACACAGTGCATCCCCTCCATATCGAGGGCTATACCGCGGAAGGAATGGGGGTGGCCGTCTGGACGGCCGGGTGGTCTTCATTCCCGGGACCATCCGGGGGAGGACTGGGAGGTCCAGCTGCTCAAGGTGAACAAGGGGGTGGCCTGGGGCAAAGGGACACGCCTGATCTCCCCCTCCCCCGTCCGGCAGGAGCCGGACTGCCCTTACAGCGGGCGGTGCAGGGGGGGTGCCAGTACCGCCACATGTCCTATGAGGAGGAGCTGGCGGCCAAGGGCCAGCGGGTGCGGGACGCCCTGGAGCGGGTGGGCGGCGTCCATCTGGAACTGCCTCCGGTGCTGGGGGCGGAGTCCCCCCTGCGCTACCGCAACAAGGTGCAGTTCCCTGTCTCCCGAGGAAAGTGCGGGCTGTCCATCGGCTTTTACCGCCCCAGGAGCCATGACGTGGTGGACACGGAGGACTGCCTGCTCCAGCCGGAGGCGGATACGGCCCTGCGTCTGGCCTTCAAGGGCTGGATGGAGGACTTTCAGATCCCCCGCCTATGATGAGTGCACCGGCCGGGGGCTGATCCGGCACCTGTATATCCCGTACCAACCGGGCGGGGAAGCCCTGTGCTGCGTAGTGGCCAACGGGAGGGAGCTGCCCCACGCCGGAGAGCTGTCCGGTGCCCTGCGCGCCGCTGTCCCCAAGCTGGCCGGGCTGGTCCTCAATGTGAATCTCCGGGACACCAACGTGATCCTGGGCCAGGAGTACCGCACCCTGTGGGGCCGGGACTATCTGGAGGAGGAGCTGTGCGGCCTGACCTTCCGCCTGTCGGTGCCCTCCTTCTTCCAGATCAACCGGGATCAGACGGGCGGCTGTACCAGGTGGCGCTGGACTTTGCGGCCCTCACCGGGAGACGAGACGGTGCTGGACCTGTACTGCGGCATCGGGACCATCTCCTGGCCCTGGCCCGGCAGGCGGGGCAGGTCATCGGGGCGGAGGTGGTCCCCAGGCCGTCGAGGACGCCAGGGCCAACGCCCTGCGCAACGGTGTCACCAACGCGGAATTCTTCTGCGGGGACGCGGGGAGGTGGCGGCCGCCTGGCCGGCCAGGGCGTGCGCCCCAGGGTCATCTGCGTGGACCCGCCCCGCAAAGGGCCGGACCGGAGGTCCCGCCATCCTATCCTCCATGGCCCCGGAGCGCATCGTCTACGTCTCCTGCGACCCCGCCACCCTGGCCCGGGATGTGAAACGGCTGGAGGAGCTGGGCTACCGGGCCGTCCAGGCCCAGCCGGTGGATCTGTTTCCCAAGACCGCCCATGTGGAGACGGTTGTCTTGCTTTCCAAGGGCGAGGTCGACTCGAAAAAGATTCGGGTTGAGTTCTCTTTGGAAGATATGGATATGTCCGAATTTCAGGATGGGGCAACCTACACCCAGATCAAGGAGTATGTGCTGGAGCATAGCGGGTTAAAGGTATCCAATCTTTATATTTCTCAGATTAAGAGGAAATGTGCGGACTGGAAGTCGGCAAGAATTACAATCTGCCGAAGTCCGAGGATTCCAGACAGCCACAATGTCCACCGGAGAAAGAAGAAAGCAATCCGAGAAGCATTCAAATATTTTGGGATGATCTAACATCCCGCAAAATGGAGGTTTCTTATGGATAGATTGATTTCTTGTGAGTTCAACATGGATAACGCCTGTGTGGAGCTGAAATTCCTTGATGGCAGCATGATTTCTATTGATACCATCGCAGCGGAGAACGAGGTTGCCGATAATATGTATCAGCGGTCAGAACTGGACTATCTGATCTACAATGATCCGATTGGATATGCAGATTTGATACTGAACGGTGATCCCGAAACCTATTTGAAAACTGTAACTGAATACAAACCGCTTGATAGCTAACCAACACCTTGCCCGTGGGAGAAATTCTGCGGGCAGTTTTTTTGTATCTTTTCTGTGAACTCTATTGATTTTGGCTGTCTAATGCGGTAGACTATGTGTGAAGTCTAATAGTGTAGACAGGGAGGGCGTGAATATGGATTTTCCGAAGATTCACGAAAGTGAGTATAGGTTTTGCTTGATTATGTGGGAGCATGAGCCGGTTACTGCCGTCGAGCTTGTAAAGCTGTGCCAGAATCAACTCGGATGGAAAAGGACTACGACTTATACCGTTATCAAGCGTCTTGGAGAGCGTGGTGTGCTGAAGAACGACAATGGCACTATTACTTCTCTCGTTTCCAAAGATGAAGCTCAGGCGTGTGAGATCGACGAACTGGTTGAGAAGAAATTCGAGGGTTCTCTGCCTGCCTTTATCGCTGCTTTTACAAAGCATCAGGCTATGTCCGAAGATGAGCTTGATGAGGTGCAGCGCATGATCGACCGCATCCGGAGAGGAGGTTCACAATGAACGAACTCTTTTTGAAAATTATCAACATGAGTATATCTGCAAGCTGGCTTATCCTGGCAGTGCTGTTACTCCGGCTTGTTTTGAAGAAAGCCCCCAAATGGGTCAATGTTCTGCTTTGGGGTATCGTGGCTGTCAGATTGATTTGCCCGCTCTCTTTTGAGAGCGCATTAAGCCTTATCCCAAGTTCAGAAACAATTCCGTTGGATATTGAAATGGCGGCCAAACCCCAATAGACATGTTCAAGACCGGGATAAATCCAATGGTCAATCCTGTTAATCCTATCATTTGCCAGTCGGTATTTTGAATGGCTATTGACGAGCAAACAAATGCTTAAATCACCATTCGGTATTTTGAATACATCTGGATTTTCGGTGATTGCACTTGCCTTATATACATCTATCAGCTATTGGCGTTTGCATCGCAAAGTTGATACTGCCGTTCGCTACAAGGACAACATTTTCCAGAGTGAGAATGTAAGTTCTCCGTTTGTCCTGGGCATTATCAAGCCAAGAATCTATCTCCCGTTCAACATGAATGAACAGGATCTGGAGCACGTTGTTGCCCATGAACAGGCGCACATTCGTCGTAAAGACCATTGGTGGAAACCTTTGGGTTTTCTCTTGCTGACAATTTATTGGTTCAATCCTTTGGTGTGGCTGGCTTATGTACTTCTATGTCGTGATATCGAATTTGCTTGTGATGAAAGGGTCATCAAGGAACTTGGCAACGAACAAAGAGCCGACTATACCCAAGCACTTGTTGCTTGTAGTGTAAACCGTCGGATGATTGCGGCCTGCCCTCTTGCCTTTGGCGAAGTAGGTGTAAAGGATCGTGTGAAGTCTGTGATGAATTATAAGAAACCTGCTTTCTGGATTATTATTATTGCAGTCATTATTTGATCGTTCTGTTGATGGGCCTGCTTCGATGACGAATTAAACAAGACCGCTCATTTTGATATGCGAATTGTTGTTTGCATTGAAGGCACAGATTAGGAGTTGAGTTCTCGGCACAGTCAGAAATTCAATCGAAAATATGGTCCGGGTATCAAATGGACTCCTTGGATGGATACATATAGATTCGGTTTTTGTTCCCCGTTAATAAGACAGCAGAAACCGGATACACACAGATTATCTTAATGCATGGTATGTCAAAGAAAGTGGAACGTGGTTTAAGATTGTTAACGGACGCAGAACCCCACCATATGAGGACATTATTGTTTATGTTGAAGTAGAAAATGTAGAAGTTGCTGATTGCAACCTGGACCGATAAATTCCGTAATAGAGTGGTTTGATTACCTTGAAACCCCTGATGAAATGAAATGGGACGGTAGTCTTGAAATCAGCCTCACCGAGTTTCCGGATGTGACTTCCGTTGGACTTACGGAGAGATGCTGGCTGTTACGGGTAGTAAAAGCACTTCACTTTATACGGGGATGCCCATCTGGAACGCCTATTTCTGCGACCTCACCGGCGACGGCTTGCCTGAGTTGTGTTCTTCAATCAGTTGGGGCTCAGGCATGATTGACAACCGTGTCATTATCTATGACTATGCAAACGGAGTAAGCTATGAGCTGTCTGATCGAGGATATTTCGATTTTACCCTCAGATTTAATGAAGCTGACGGATACCTCTATGTAGATAAACAAAATATCATACTGATGAACTGGTAGAAACCGGCCGACTGGTTTTCAAGAATCATTGCATTCAGATTGAAGGTTTTTCCAACGAAGCGCATCAGGTGTTCCAAGCTGAAATTCTGGAAATTCATAATGGCAATTATCTTGTGAAGCCTGTTGAAGGTAGCTGGGAATTGAGTAGTGCAGACCGAATTGAAGTGCCGATCAGAAATGTGCATCCATCACCGGAACCTGAAATCGGAGATGTGATCGAAATTGAATACGCTGGTGAAATCCTTGAAACCTATCCTGCACAAATTGCGGATGTTTATGGAATCAAGGTTATAAAGCAAACCGAAACATGGGACTTAATCCCTATGGTTATGGTGAACGGGACACTGTATCTTGATACTGGCCATGAAAGCAAAATAGAAGCAAGATGTGGTGTTATGGATGGAGAAATCACATCCCAGGTTGATGGAAATAAACAGCCCAGCGTTGACAATCAATCCAATTTTGGTACAGGATATGGTTATCAATACGGGGCAACTGAGGGAACCATTGAACTCTTTATGAATGGCAAGTGGTGGATCTTCGCTACCGAAGAAGCACGAAACTCGCTGACCGCATCCTTGGTGTTATGGTACAG
>VOFC01001770.1_pt1 | contig 58001 bp, 75 predicted proteins | sample 5384161 | NCBI WGS metagenome assembly VOFC01 (sample SAMN12384722, study PRJNA508395) | human gut metagenome | isolation source: healthy gut B | host: Homo sapiens
GGCTTTGAGTGGGTGCTGAACGCTTACAAGAACGAGGCCAACAACACCACCATGCCCAACGACAATGTGGTGGGCGCTGCCGACTACTACGCACACACCAAGGAGCTGGGCGACGCTGCCGCCGACCTGACCTACGAGGATATGCTGAGCTTCGGCATCGGCGTGGAAGCCCCGGACGATTACACCCTGGTGTTCACCTGCCCCAACTCCTGCCCCTATTTCGATACCGTGGCCGCCTACAACAGCTGCTACCCTGCTGCTGAGGACCTGATCAACGAGCTGGGCATCGAGGGCTTCCGCGCCTGCGACAACACCACCATGTGGTACTGCGGTCCCTACATCGTGGAGGAGTATATTCAGGGCAACACCAAGAGCTACATCCCCAACCCCAGCTACTACGGAGCCAACGACGTGAGCCGCTTTGAGCGCTTCACCGTGACCATGCTGAGCGATATGACCATCGGCTACCAGCTGTACCAGACCCGCGAGCTGGACGAGGTCGATCTGCTGGAGTCCACCATGACCACCATCCAACGACCCCAACAACGAGTACAACAGCCAGCTGTGCGAGAAGCGCGCCAAGAAGTTCAGCTACTGCTTCCTCTTCAACTATGCCCGCAACAACGCCGACGGCACCCCGGATGAGAACTGGAACAAGGCCATTGCCAACAAGGCTTTCCGCCAGTGCTTCTACAAGAACCTGCAGCTGAGCCCTTTCTACGCACGCTACAACAAGATCAACCCCCTGAAGTGCGAGAACGACTTCTACACCATGCAAGGCCTGTGCTACACCTCCGACGGCACCGACTACACCACCCTGGTGGCCCGCGAGCTGGGCTTCGGCGATGAGGCTTACGACGGCGAGACCATGATCCGTATGCGCGGCGAGAACGACGCCGACGCCCTGAAGAAGCAGGCCATGGACGAGCTGAGCGCCATCGGCGTCACGTTCCCCGTCCACTGCCACTACCACATCCTGGCCGGCTCCACCTCCGCTCTGGACACCGCCACCGTGCTCAAGCAGTGCTTCACCGACAGCTTTGGCGATGACTTCATCGTGCTGGACATCGACACCTACGTTTCCTCCGTCATGAAGGAGATCGTGTCTCCCCAGCAGCAGTCCTTCGTCCACATGGGCTGGGGCGCAGACTTCGGCGACCCCGTCAACTTCCTGGCTCATGGTGCTGCACGACGACAACGCCTACTACAGCTGCAACCTGACCAACATCGCCGCTGTGGCCGAGAACCCCGCCGACTACCAGAAGGACCTGGTGGCTGCCTTTGAGCAGTTCACCGATCTGGTCAACGAGGGCAAGCAGATCGTCAACGACAACGACGCCCGTTATGCCGCCTTTGCCAAGGCCAGGCGCTCTTCCTCGAAGAGGACCTGATCTTCCCCTCCGTCTACGATGTGACCTGGTGCCTGACCCACGCCAACGAGTACAGCAAGATCAACGCCATGTATGGTCCCTGCAACTACAAGGCCATCAACTGGGAGACCAGCGAGGAAGCCTACACCACCGTGCAGTACGAGCAGTTCGCCAAGGCATTCGATCTGGCGTCTCAGGGCTGATCTTCCCTGAATCCCGTTCCTTTTTTGCCGCCAGATGTAAAAGTTTTTTGAACATTGGCCGCAAAACGCAGACAACCGCGGCTGTCTTTCTTACAAGGACAGCTGTGGTTGTTTATTTTTTGGGCTTTTTCTCTTATTTTAATCATTTTTCAGCACATTAAAGTAAATATATTTCATGTGTCTTTCGGGTTCCGCTTTCTTTCTTTTAAGAAAAACGGTTTCCCTTTCCATTGACAACTAATTTCTTTCGATGGTACAATATATGTCGTGTTAAGGATTTTGCGGGAGGAGCACAGGCACAGGCAGAGGGGTCTGTTTCTGCGCTCTTTTGTGTATTCTCTGGCAAAACACCAGGGCAAAAAACTCGCGCAGAAGAAGTGGGAATCCCGCAGGGTACCGTGCCCTGCACCATGTGCCGTAGCACAGAAAAATTATTGGGAGGATAACACTATGAACATGAACTTTGAGTCCCGTTCCATCAGCCGCCGCAGCTTCCTGAAAGCGTCCGGCGTGGTGGGTGCCGCAAGCATCCTGGCAGCTTGCGGCGGCAGCTCCAGCAGCACCGCTGCATCCGGCGCCGCTTCCGGTGCTCCGGCTGCTTCCGCAGACGCCATCACCGATTACGTTTCTTTCGAGACCGCCAACCGTGAGCTGGAGACCTGGAACTTCCTGTACAGCCAGTCCGCCTCCGATTTGAACGTCACCACCAACATGTGGGACGGTCTGCTGAGCTTTGACTGCTACGGCAAGGCCGTTCCTTCCGCCATCGCCAAGAGTGGGAGCCACAATGAGGACTCTTCCGTTTGGACCTTCAACCTCCGCGATGATGTGGACTGGTGGATGTCAACGGCGAGGTCAAGGCTCACCTGACTTCCAAGGACTTCCTCGTGGGTCTGGAGTGGGTGCTGAACGCAGCCAAGAACCAGGCCAACAACACCTCCATGCCCAACGAGACCCTGACCGGTGCTGCTGATTACTATCAGAAGACCAGCGATATGGGCGATGCCGCTGCCGACCTGACCTACCAGGATATGCTGGACGCAGGCGTGGGCATTGAGGCTCCGGATGATTATACCCTGGTCTTCACCTGCAAGAATCCCTGCCCCTACTTTGATACCGTTGCTGCCTACACCAGCTTCTACCCCCGTCTCTGAGGATCTGATCAAGGAGCTGGGCGTGGAGGGCTTCCGTGCCTGCGATTACACCAACATGTGGTACAATGGTCCCTATGTGGTGGAGGAGTTCATCAGCCAGAACACCAAGAGCTACATCCCCAACCCCAACTACTATGCAGCTGACGAGGTGTCCCGCTTCGACCGCTTCATCGCCACGATGATCAGCGACGGCACCGTTACGTTCCAGCTGTATCAGAACCGTGAGCTGGACGAGATGGATGTGGGCGAGAGCACCCTGACCACCATCCAGGCCGATCCCAACAGCGAGTACAATGATCAGCTGTGCGAGAAGCGCCCCAAGAAGTACAGCTACCAGATGCACTTCAACTACCAGAAGAACAACGAGGACGGCACCCCCGACGACAACTGGAACAAGGCGATTGCAAACAAGGCATTCCGCCAGTGCTTCTACAAGGGCCTGGATCTGACCAACTGGTATGCACGTACCAACAAGATCAACCCCCTGAAGTGCGAGAACGACTACTACACCATGCCCGGTGTCTGCTACAACACCCAGGGCCAGGAGTACTCCACCCTGGTTGCCAAGGAGATGGGTTTCGACGGCGAGGCTTACGACGGCAAGACCATGATCCGCCTGCGTGCCAACAACGGCGACATCGCTGACCTGAAGAAGCAGGCTATGGACGAGCTGAGCGCCATCGGCGTCACCTTCCCCGTTCACGCTGCTTACCACATCATCGCCGGCAACTCCACCGCTCTGGACAACACAACCGTGCTGAAGCAGTGCTTCACCGACAGTTTCGGCGATGACTTCATCGTGCTGGACATCAAGACCTACGTTTCCTCCATCACCCAGGAAGTCCGTAATCCTCAGCTGCAGAGCTTCGTCATCAACGGCTGGGGCGCTGACTTCGGCGATCCCGTCAACTTCGTTGGTCAGGAGATCCTGCACGACGACAACGCTTACTACAGCTGGTACTACTCCAACATCGCCAAGGTCGTGGAGGCCGGCCCCGCTGACTGGCAGAAGGATCTGGTGGCCTGCTACGAGGAGTTCACCGATCTGGTCAACACCGCAAAGGCCATCGTTGATGATACCGATGCCCGCTACGCTGCCTTCGCAAAGGCTGAGGCCAGCATGCTGAACAACGTTCTGGCCTGCCCCTGCTACTTCGATGTGGCCTGGACTCTGACCCATGCCAACGAGTACAGCAAGATCAACGCTATGTATGGTCCGTGCAACTACAAGGCTGTGAACTGGGAGACCAGCGAAGAGGCTTACACCACCGAGCAGTACGAGGAGTTCGCCGCTGCATTCGACGCAGCTACCAAGGCTTAAGTTCCCCGTTTCCCCGCCCGAAAGGGTAGAAATAAAAGTTAAGGGTTCGATAACATGTTAAAATACACGGTTAAGCGGCTGCTCCAGTCGCTTGTCACAATCTTTCTGATCGCAACAGCAGTTTTCCTGATGATGCGCTGCCTGCCGACGGACTACTACTTCACTGAGGAACAGCTCATGAAGTTTACCGATCAGCAGAAGACCGCCGCTCTGGAAGCAGCTGGCCTGACCGATCCCATCCCCACCCAGCTGGTCAAGTTCTACAACAACCTGCTGCATCTGGATTTCGGCACTTCCCGCCGCATCCAGAACGGTGCCACGGTGGTCAAGGTCATTGGTAAAAAGTTTGGTGTCTCCATGCGTCTGGGCCTCATCGGCGTCCGCCATCTCTCTGGTGGTCGGTGTGCTGATGGGCATCCTGCAGGCGGCATTCAAGGACAAGGTATTCGACTGGATCGGCACGGCCTACACCGTGTTCGTCAACGCGGTCCCGTCGCTGGTGTCGTATTCTCTGGTGCTGGTCTTTGGTTCCAAGTACCTGGGATTCCCCACGCTGTATTCCACCCGCAATGTGAGTGCTTCCAGCGTGCTGCCCATCACCTGCCTTTCGCTGGCATCCATTGCAGGCTATGCCCTGTGGACCCGCCGCTACATGGTGGATGAGCTGACCCGCGACTATATCAAGCTGGCCCGTGTCAAAGGCCTGAGTTCCCGCGAGATCATGTTCAAGCATGTTCTGCGCAACGCCATGGTCCCCATGGTGCAGTATATCCCCCAGTCCATCCTGCTGACGGTGGGCGGCTCCCTGCTGATGGAACGGTTCTTCTCCGTCCCCGGCATGGGCCCCCTGCTGACGGATGCCATCCAGCGCTATGACCTGAACGTTGTGCAGACCCTGGTCATCCTCTACGCTGTGCTGGGCGTCGTGGGCGTGTTCCTGGGCGGTGTGCTGATGATGGTGGTTGACCCCCGTATTACTCTGACCGGAAAGGAGGAGGCTCGCTGATGGCTAAGGCATCGGATTTTGAGGGCAAGAAGCCCGAAGAACTGTTCTACTTTGTGGATTATTCCCCGGAAGAAGCGGAACGCATCGGCTACTCCAACTATTCCTATTGGGGTTCTGTCATCCAGAACTTCCTCAAGCAGAAGGTCGCTGTCTTCTGCCTGATCCTGTTCCTGGCGCTGACGGTGTTCTCCTTCATTGCGCTGGGCATCGGCAAGTATCACTACACCACCCTGATCTCTGATTCCAGCAAGGCTTTCATCAAGCCCAACAGTGAGTACTGGTTCGGCACCGACAACCTGGGCCGTGACTACTGGTGCCAGGTGTGGTATGCCACCCAGGTTTCCATCCGTCTGGCTCTGGTGGTCGCCGTGGGCGAGAGCATCGTGGGCGTGATCTTCGGCCTGATCTGGGGCTATGTGCGTAGCCTGGACCGCTTCTTCACGGAGCTGTACAACCTGATCGACAACGTGCCCTATATCATCTATATGACCCTGATCGCCCTGATGGTGGGCCAGAGCTTCTGGATCATGGCCATCTCCATGATCGCCATCAACTGGCTGTCCATGGCCCGGCGTGTCCGCAACATGGTGTTCATGTTCCGTGACCGCGAGTACAACCTCGCTTCCCGGTGCCTGGGCACCCCGCTGTGGCGCGTTCTGACCAAGAACATCCTGCCCTACCTGGTCTCCGTCATCATCCTGCGCATGGCTCTGTCCATCCCGGGCACCATCAACCTGGAGTCCACGCTGTCCTACCTGGGCCTGGGCCTGGGCATCGACACGCCTTCTCTGGGCCTGATCCTGAGCAAGGTGCGCGGCTTCTTCCTGGATTATCCGTACCTGCTGGTTTTCCCTGCATCCATCGTGTCCATCATTTCCATTTCTTTCTATATCATGGGCAACGCTTTGTCGGATGCGGCTGATCCGCGTAACCACGTTTGATAGATTGGAGAGAGAGACGTAAATGGATAGACAACCGATTATCTCTGCCAAAGACGTGGAGATCTCTTTTTAGCCTGCGCGGACGGAAGCTGAACGCGATCCGTAAGTGTTCGCTGGACCTGTACGACGGCGAGACCCTCGCCATCGTGGGCGAGTCCGGCTCGGGCAAGTCCGTATTCACCAAGACCTTCGTGGGCATGCTGGACGCCAACGGTAAAATCACCGGCGGCTCCATCATGTTCGAGGGCCGCGATATGACCAAGTTCACCGAAAAGGACTGGCTTGGCGTCCGCGGCAAGAAGATCGCCATGGTCATGCAGGACCCGATGACCAGCCTGAACCCGCTGAAGAAGATCGGCAAGCAGATCCAGGAGAGCATCGAGCATCACCAGGGTCTGAAGGGCGAAGAAGCCAAGAAGGCCGCTATCGAAATGCTGGGCAAGGTCGGTATCCCCCGACCCCGAGCGCCGGTACGACCAGTACCCCCACGAGTTCTCCGGCGGTATGCGTCAGCGCGTGGTCATCGCCATCGCTGCTGCCTGCCGTCCGCAGGTGCTGATCTGCGACGAGCCCACCACGGCTCTGGATGTCACCATCCAGGCCCAGATCCTGCAGCTGATCCGTGATCTGCAGAAGGAACTGGGTATGTCCGTCATCTACATCACCCATGACCTGGGCGTTGTGGCAAACGTGGCAGACCGTGTGGCCGTCATGTACGCCGGTCAGATCGTGGAGTACGGCACGGTCGAGGAGATCTTCTACGACGCATGGCACCCCTACACCTGGGCTCTGCTGCAGGCTCTGCCGCAGCTGGGCACCAAGGGCGAGGCCCTGCCTTCCGTGGATGGTACTCCCCCCGAACCTGTTCAACGAGATCAAGGGTGATGCATTTGCACCCCGCAACAAGCATGCGCTGGCCATCGACTTTGTGGCAGAACCCCCGTTCTTCCAGGTGTCCGAGACCCACGCAGCCAAGACCTGGTATCTGGACCCGCGCGCTCTCAAGATCGAGCGCCCGCACTCCATCCAGAACCTGCGTGAGAAAATGGGAAAGATGGGAGGTGCCAACTCCAATGGCTGAACGTGAAAAGCTGATCGAGCTGAAAGACCTTCAGATCACCTTCGGTTCCGGCAAGAAGAAGTTCGTGGCCGTCGATCATGTCAATTTTGATATCTACAAGGGCGAGACCTTCCCGCTGGTCGGCGAGTCCGGCTCCGGCAAGACCACCATTGGCCGTGCCATCTGCCGCATCAACCCGACGTCCGGCGGTGACATCTTCTTCAAGGGCCAGAAGATCAACGGCAAGATCTCCAAGGAGCTGGACAAGGAAGTCATCCGGAAGATCCAGATGATCTTCCAGGACCCCTATGGCCTCCCTGAACGAGCGCGCCAAGGTCGAGTATATCATTGCCGAGGGCCTGCTGAACCACCATCTGTACAAGGATCAGGAAGACCTGCACAACAAGGTCATGAATGCCCTGCACGAGGTCGGTCTGCTGCCCGAGTTCGCATCCCGTTTCCCCCACGAGTTCTCCGGCGGTCAGCGCCAGCGCATCGGCATCGCCCGCGCCCTGGTCATGGAGCCTGAGTTCATCGTGGCAGACGAGCCGATCTCGGCTCTGGATGTCTCCATCCGTGCACAGGTCCTGAACCTGCTGAACGAGATGAAAAAGACCCGTGGCCTGACCTACCTGTTCATTGCCCATGACCTGTCCGTGGTCCGGTTCATCTCGGACCGGATCGCCGTCATCAGCAAGGGCCGAATCGTGGAGCTGGCTGAAGCGGAGGAGCTGTTCCTCCACCCGCTGCACCCCTACACCAAGGCTCTGCTGAGTGCTGTTCCCATCCCCGACCCCAGCGTCCATCCACGATTACAGCGTGGACAAGCCGGTCTGGGAAGAGATCGCCAACGGTCACTTCGTCTACGGCAACCAGCGCGAGCTGGAAGGCTACCGCAAGGAATACGAAAGCCAGCTGTAAGCTGAACCGCTTTCCGGTATTTTAACACAATGACCCCGCCGTTGAGGGAACCCTCAGCGGCGGGGTTTTGTGCTGTCTGGAAACAAGAACAACAAAACACCCCGCACAGGGCCGCTCCGGAAGCCTGTGCGGGGTGTTTCTGATTTTATCGGGTAGTTTTACTCTTTCACGATGATGCTCTTACCGGTCATCTCTGCGGGGACAGGCAGGCCGATATAGGGCAGCATGGTGGGAGCGATGTCAGCCAGGCAGCCGCCCTCGCGCAGCTTCACATCACCGCAGCCAACTGCCACAAAGGGCACCACGTTGGTGGTGTGGGCGGTGAAGGGAGTGCCGTCCGGGTTCATCATCTTCTCGGCGTTGCCGTGGTCTGCGGTGATGAAGGCGCAGCCGCCGGCGTTCAGCACAGCAGTGACCACCTGATCCACGCCGTATCCACGGCCTCCACGGCCTTGACGGCGGCCTCAAACACGCCGGTATGGCCCACCATGTCGCAGTTGGCGAAGTTCAGGATGATCACGTCGTATTTGCCGCTCTCGATGCGCTTTTTGCACTCATCCGCCACCAGGTAGGCACTCATCTCCGGCTGGAGGTCGTAGGTGGCCACCTTCGGGCTGGGAATCACGCAGCGGTCCTCGCCCTCAAAGGGGGCCTCGCGGCCGCCGTTGAAGAAGAAGGTCACATGGGCGTACTTCTCCGTCTCCGCGATGCGCAGCTGGGTCTTGCCGTTCTCAGACAGGTACTGGCCCAGGACGTTCTTCAGCTCCACGGGAGGATACGCCACCTCGCAGTTGGGCATGGTGGCGTCATACTCGGCCATGCAGACATAGTGGACCTGCTTGCGGCCGCCGCGGCGCTCGAAGCCCGTAAACTTGTCGTCGCAGAAGATGCGGGTCATCTGACGGGCACGATCCGGGCGGAAGTTCATGAAGATAACGGTGTCGCCGTCCTGCACACGGCCACCCTCGCAGGTGACGCAGGGCAGAACGAACTCGTCGGTCTTGTCGGCGGCATAGGATGCCTCGATGGCCTCCTGAGCGTTGGCAGCGTGGTTGCCCTCGCCGTAGACGAACGCGGCGTAAGCCTTCTCCTCGCGGTCCCAGTTGTTGTCGCGGTCCATGGCGTAGTAACGGCCAGAGACACTGGCGATCTTGCCGATGCCCAGCTCGTCCAGCTTGGCCTGCAGGTCGGCCAGGAAGCCCTTGCCGGAGTGGGGGTCGGTGTCACGGCCATCGGTGATGCAGTGGAGATAGACCTCCTTTGCCCCCATCTGCTTGGCCATTTCCAGCACACCGAACCAGTGGTCTGCGTGGCTGTGGACGCCGCCGGTGCCCACCAGGCCCATCAGGTGGATGGCCTTACCGGCATCGATGGCAGCCTTCATGTTCTTGACGAGGACGGGGTTCTTGAGCATCTCACCGTCGCGGATGGACTTGGTGATGAGGGTCAGCTGCTGGTAGACGATGCGGCCGGCACCCATATTGGTGTGACCGACCTCAGAGTTGCCCATCTGGCCGTCCGGCAGGCCGACAGCCATGCCGGAGGCTTCGATGGTGGTCATAGGGTATTTTGCCATCAGCGAGTCGAGGAAGGGCTTCTTGGCTGCGACCACGGCGTTGCCGTAGGTCTCGTTGGGGGTCCAGCCAAAGCCATCCATAATGCAAAGCAGGACAGGTTTCTTGGACATAAAATAGGATCTCCTTTGAAAATTCAACAAACAGCGCCCGGCTCCCTGCCGGAAATGCGGCGCAGCCGGGCGCAGAGAGAACGATTTTTACCGCTCAGGGCTTAGCCCTTGGTGGCAACGTTGACGATGACAGCAAAGTCAGGAGCCTTCAGGGAAGCACCGCCGATGAGGCCGCCGTCCACGTCCTTCTTGCTCAGCAGCTCCTCGCAGTTCTTGGCGTTCATGCTGCCGCCGTACTGGACGGTGGTAGCCTCGGCCACGGCTTCGCCGTAGACCTCGCCGATGACCTTGCGGATCTGAGCGCAGACTTCCTCAGCCTGGTCGGCAGTAGCGGTCTTGCCGGTGCCGATGGCCCAGATGGGCTCGTAGGCGATGACGACATTGGCCATCTGCTCAGCGGTAACGTCCCGCAGGGCGATCTTGGTCTGCATCCGGACCAGCTCCTCGGTGACGCCCTCCTCACGCTGCTCCAGGCTCTCGCCCACGCAGATGATGACCTTCAGGCCGGCGTTCAGAGCGGCCAGAGCGCGCTTGTTGACGGTCTGGTCGGTCTCGGCGAAGTACTGGCGGCGCTCGGAGTGGCCGACGATGACGTACTCGACGCCCAGATCCACCAGCATATCCGCGCTGATCTCGCCGGTGAAGGCGCCGGACTTCTCGAAATGGACGTTCTCAGCACCCACATGGATGTTGGTGCCCTTGGTCTTTGCCACAGCCGTGACCAGGTCGGTATAGGGAGTGCAGATGACGACCTCGCAGGATGCGTCCTTGACGGCGGGGATGAGCTCATCCACCAGAACAGCAGCCTCGGAGGCGGTCTTGTTCATCTTCCAGTTGCCAGCAATAATGGCCTTGCGCTTTGCCTTATCCATGATACGTTCTCCTTACCTTATTTACCTTTATAAATAAAAGATGCGGCGGCGAAACAGCCGCCGCACCATTTATGATGCCGGAATTATGCGTTCTGGATGACAGCGATGCCGGGCAGCGCCTTGCCCTCCAGGTACTCCAGGGTAGCGCCGCCGCCGGTGGAGATGTGGGTCATCTTGTCGCCCAGGCCCATCTGCTGGACAGCTGCTGCGCTGTCGCCGCCGCCAATGACGGTGGTAGCGTCGCTCTCAGCCATCGCCTTGGCCACGGCCAGAGTGCCGGCAGCCAGAGTCGGGTTCTCAAACACGCCCATGGGGCCGTTCCAGACGACGGTCTTGGAAGCCTTGACAGCGTCGGCGAAGAGCTTCATGGTCTCGGGGCCGATGTCGCAGCCTTCCTTGTCAGCCGGGATAGCGGTGACAGGGACGACGATGGTCTCGACAGGAGCGTCGATGGGGTCGGGGAAGTTCTCGACACAGGCGGTATCGACGGGCAGGAGCAGCTTGACGCCCTTCTCCTGAGCCTTTGCCATCATCTCCTTGCAGTAGTCCAGCTTGGAGTCATCGCACAGGCTCTTGCCGACCTCATAGCCCTGTGCCTTGATGAAGGTATAGGCCATGCCGCCGCCGATGATGAGGGTATCGACCTTCTCCAGCAGGTTGGAGATGACATTCAGCTTATCAGCGACCTTGGCGCCGCCCAGAATGGCGGTGAAGGGGCGGACGGGATCGTTCACGGCGTTGCCGAGGTACTTGATCTCCTTCTCCATCAGGTAGCCGACAGCGGTGTCCTTGATATAGTCGGTGACGCCTGCGGTGGAGCAGTGTGCGCGGTGGCAGCTGCCGAAGGCATCGTCAACGTATGCGTCTGCCAGAGAAGCCAGCTCCTGAGAGAACTCGGGCAGGTTCTTGGTCTCTTCCTTGCGGAAACGGGTGTTCTGCAGCAGGACGACGTTGCCGTTGTTCATGGCAGCGACAGCAGCCTTTGCATTCTCGCCCACGACGTTGTCGTCGTCAGCAAACACGACATTCTTGCCCAGCTTTGCGCTCAGAGCCACAGCAACGGGAGCGAGGCTGAACTTTGCCTCGGGGCCGTTCTTCGGCTTGCCCAGATGGCTGCACAGGATGACCTTTGCGCCGTCATTGACCAGCTTCTGGATGGTGGGCAGAGCCGCATTGATGCGGGCCGATGGCCGAGAAAAAGATCTGCAGGCTCAGGATCAGCATCAGATCCGTATAGGCGTGGAGCTTTGTCCAGAAGATCATCACCACCGCCAACGCCGCATAGGTCACCGCCGAGGAAAGCAGGTTGATGGAGAACATCTCCGATGCAAATTCGGACAGCTTCTCCCGGTCGTTCACATAGCGGGAGCCCTCCCGCACGGCATAGGAAGCGATGCCCAGCCCTGCGAACAGCATGAAATACCCGCAGACCGAGTTTGCAAAGTTGACTTTGCCCAGATTTTCGACCTGAAGGACATTGGATGCATACGGGAATGTGATCAACGGAAAAATGACCGACATCAGCGTCTTGAGGGCGCTCATGGCGGCATTGAAACTCAGAGATTTTTTCATTCCACCGGCTCCTCATAGGTTTTGCCCATTATGGTCAGTACCGCTTTCTTCAGTCCCCGCCTCATGTGGCACCAGATACTGTGTGGGTCGATCCAGAACCGATACCACATCACAGCCAGTTTATTTTTTCTCAGGTAAATCAGAATGTAATACACTCTGCGGCGCCAGTAAACGCCCTTCGTCTCCTTGATCGGGACATCCGCCCAGCTTTCCAGCCGTTTCAGAACAGCCTGTTTTTCTTCCGGTGTCATTTTTGCAGAGAACATCGTATCTTCCCATACATAAGACGAGGTCCTCACTTTTGCTTCTGTTCTTTCCGGATACTGTCTTCCGCTGAGCCGGTCGATATCTGCATAGCTTTTTTCCAGCGCATCCAGATAATCACTCACATTTTTTATAGGTCTTGGTTTTCAGAATGCCGTTGGCATTATCCCGATAAAAATACAGAGCATCGTTCAAGCTGACAAACGTTCTGCACACATTGGATAATTCAGCCATCACATAGAGGTCTTCGTAGTTCTTGCCGACAGGGAATGGATTTTCCGGGAGAAGACTTCTCTTGAACAGTCTTCTCCACACATGGTTGCTGATTTCCTTATCCTCCAGCAGCAGCCGGAACATTTCCTGTCTGCCGTACACTTTCACGGCATCTTCTCCGTCAAACTTCCGCCGCATTCTTCCATCCGGAAGCGCAAGCATAAACTGACAGATCACCATGTCTGCATCATATTGCGCCATCGCTGCTGTCATCTTCTCGGCCATCTCCGGTGCGATCCAGTCATCCGAATCCACGAACATCACCAGTTCTCCATGGCAAAGCGCAAGGCCTGCATTTCGGGCATCCGACAACCCGCCGTTCTTTTTTGTGAAGGACCCGGATCCTCTGATCCTTTTTTGCCCATTTATCGCAGATTTCCGGGCAGTGATCCGGCGAACCGTCATCCACCAGAATGATTTCAAGGTTGTCATACGTCTGCGTTACTATGGATTTCACGCATTGATTCAAATAGGGTTCTACGTTATAAATCGGCACGATCACCGACACCAGTTTTTCTTCCACTTATTTCTCCTTATCGGGCTGCCTGTCCGTTCTTCAGCAGGAAGAGCTTTGCATACAGCTTCCGGTTGAATTTCAGCAGGCGGTACTTCCGCTGTGTACTGGGACATACCAGTTTCAGGGCTTCCGGATTCAGACCGTTCAGCGCCCTGTCCATCTCTGCACGATAATTTGCTTCCGGATACAGATACGGATAGCAATTCTGGATCATGTTCAGCAGTGCCGCATCATTCTCTACCCATTCCGGATATCTTTCCCGAAGAAGATGGTCCCGCTCCATTACCATCTCATACTTATCCCGGTAGAACTTCAGGCTTTTCCGGTGCAGAATGCTGTCTGGACGCTGGAAATAGCAATACAACTTGTCCGGACGGAACGTCACTTTATCGCATTGGTCCAGAAGCCGGTATGTCGTTCCCAGATCCTCGAACACCCGTCCTTCCGGATAGCGGATCGTCTGAAACAGAATCTTTTTATAGAGCTTGTTCCATGCAAAATCCCCGATTTCTTCTGAAACAAGGATCCTGCGGAGTGCCTCTTTTCCCGTCATGCACTGTACCGGCGCAGTAATTTCTTCCGGGCGGAGTTCTTCCTGATTTTCAAACATCCGGTATCCCACGGCTGAAATATCTGCTCCCTGCCCGGCCAGATCATGATACAGCGTCTCTATCATCCGGTCATTGATCAGATCATCACTGTCCACAAAACTGATATACTCGCCCCGTGCCGTTTCCAGGCCGCAGTTCCGGGCCGCAGAAAGCCCTCCGTTTTTCTGATGGATCACCTTCACCCGGGTGTCCTGCTGTGCGCAGGCATCGCAGATGGTGCCGCTCCGGTCGGTAGAGCCGTCATCCACCAGAAGGATCTCAAGGTTCCGGTAGGTCTGGCGCAGGATGCTGTCCACACACCGCCGGAGATAGGGCTCCACGTTGTAGACCGGAACGATCACGCTGATAAGAGGTGTCTGCATTTTCTTGTTCCTTTCCGCTCAGGCTGCGGCCTGTGTGCCGATGTGCAGCAGAGTCGAGGTGTAGGGGATGATGGCATCGTTGCCTTCAGGACCACCTGATAGATCCAGATCAGGACCAGCAGTGCCATCATGCCTGCCAGGACCAGACGGAAGAAGGTCTTGTTTTCCTCTTTCCGGGCCAGGACCTGTGCCGTGCGGCCGATCAGCACACAGCGCAGCACCCCGAAATACAGGCTGATGCGGTAGATATCCACGCTGATGATCCGCATCTCTGCGGTGACCAGCTCCGCCGCCATCATGATGAGCAGGAAATCGGCATCGGCCCGGGTGAAGGAGCCCTTTCCTTCCGTGTCCTCCGCCGAGAACTCCCGGTACAGCCACAGGGCCAGCACCAGAAAGGGCAGACGGACCAGAATGGGGTTCAGGGAAAAATGCACATCCCCGGTTTCCAGATAGCCTGCAAAGCGGCTGATGGGCAGGCCCAGCCGCGCCAGCAGGCGGAACAGGGGCTGGTAGAACGCCGCTGCCCCCGCAAGACCGGCCACCATCACCGTGCGCACGGGCAGAGTATCCCACTTTTTCAGGATCAGGTAGACCAGCAGCATCCCGATGCCCAGCACGGCCGTATTATGCGCCCCCACCGCCAGCACAAGCAGCAGCACCCCGGGCAGATATTTTTTCTGCATCACCAGCGTGATGCCCAGCAGAACGATAGTCATGGCCAGCGCCTGCCGGAGCTGGTTCAGGGAGTTGCTGTAGAACAGGAACAGATACGCCGCCCACCCATAGGGCAGGAAGATATGGTCCCGCAGCAGAGCCAGCGCCGCCATGACGAAGGCATAGGTCAGGAGGGCGGAAAAAAGAACAGCCCATTGATCCCGCCCAGCGTCCGGGTCGCAATGTAGGTCAGGATCCTATAGACCGGTTCTGTCCCCTGCCCCTGTTTCATGACATCAAGGATGCTGGAAGCGTTTTCGGCATCCCACACCCACCAGCGGTAAGCGTCCCCGTCTGTGCCGACCGTAAAATCGCGCACACCGGCCAGCACCGCCACCGCCAGAACGGCCAGAATGAGGCAAGCCGCACAGCCTGCGGTATTTTTTTTTTCCGCAGGCTCTCCCCGCAGAACGTCAGGGCAATGGACAGCCCGAACACGCCCAGATAGATCCACATTTTTCAGGTCCCTTTCATTTTCTTATCCGGAACAGCAGGCGCTTTGCAGCCTGTTCCAGTCCGACGGCCTTACAGCACTCCCGCAGGTATTTCCCGCCGTCCGGTGTTTCTTCGGTATTGAGGATCCGCATCGTCCGGACCTGCAGATCCTGTTTTGCCAGCCAGACGCTCCAGAGCCGCTCGGAAAGGTAGCCGTAGATCCGGGCCTCCTGCGGGGTATACCCGGTCAGGTCCGTGTGGGCTTCCACATAGTCCAGGATCCGGAACAGCCATGCGCAGTAGGCATCCAGCACCGGCCTGCGGCAGAGGAACATATTGGCCGGGTAACCGCCCGAGCTTTCCAGAAATTCGCTCCGGAAGGCGTCCAGATATTCCGGGCAGAGCGTCCGGATGGCCTGCTCCGTGGTCTCCACATCCTTTGCGCGTCCGCAGTCCAGATAAGCGCGGTAAGCACCCCGGTAGGAGTACTCTTTCCGGGAGGTGACCACATCGTACCGCTGCATCAGCGCCGTGATCTGCGCTTCCGTCAGGATATGCCGGGGCGATGCGCTGACCTTTGCCGTGGTAAAATATCTCCGGTAATGGCACAGGCCCACCACATCGGAAGCGGTATCGTTCTTCCAGATCCAGTAAAGGGCGGTCAGCTCGCAGTAATTGGCGTTTTTCCCCGCAATGTTCTCCCCTGTCCGGTCGGACAGCAGCGGACCCGGCTCCCCGCCGTAGGCCCCCACCCGGATCAGCCGGTAGCAGGGGGACAGTGACAGCGGCGTCAGGTCCACTTTTTATGGGTCACAACATAGACCGTCGTTTTCATTTCCGGGCTTCCTCACTCGTTGCTCCCCTCCACTGGGTCTTTTCATAGACCCGGCGGGTCAGGGGTAGCCGCCATAGGAAAGCATTGCCGCCAGGCGGGCCTTTTTGCGGGCCTCCGGGTCAAGCATCACGTCCCTGCGGTATTTTTTCACTTCCTGCCAGAGGGCTTTCCGGATCTTTTCATGATCCTTATCCCGGATCTGGAACAGGATGTTGCAGACATTGCTGAAGTAGCGGCACTCGGCCGCCCGGCTCAGCTGCGGGAAATCCCGCTTCACATTTTCCATCAGCGTCCGGCAGTGACGGACGCTGTCCAGCTTCCGGGGGTTGAAGGCCATATTCTGGATGCTGTCCCCCCGCTGGAAATAGTAGTAGTCCCGGTTGGCGATGCAGGCCGCTTTCCGGCTGCGCTTCACGATCTCGTACGCCACCGGGATATCCTCGTAAAGTTTCCCCACCGGATACTGCACCCCGTTGAAAAGTTCTTTTTTGTAAAGTTTGGTCGGGGTCGTGACCTCCATACCGTCCTGGTACAGGATGCGTTTCAGGCACGCCTCCTGCCGCAGGATCTCGAACTGTTCCAGCGTATCCGTGGGCTCCGCCGACACGGGCTGACCCTCGAACACTTCCTCAAAACCGCTGGCCGAGAAATCCGCGTCTGCCTGTTCCAGCGCCCGGTACAGGTCTTCGAGGTAATACGGCGAGACCCAGTCGTCCCCGTCCACAAAAAGAGAGGTACTCTCCCTTGCCGCCGCGAGGCCCGCATTCCGGGCATCGGACAGGCCCCCGTTGGGCTTGTGGAGTACCCGCACCCGGGCATCCCGGGCGGCGTACGCTTCGCACAGCGCGCCGCTGCGGTCTGGGGAGCCGTCGTCCACCAGCAGCAGTTCCAGATTCCGGTAATGCTGGTCCAGCAGGCTGTCCGCGCAGCGGGGCAGATATTTTTCCACATTATAGATCGGAACAATGACACTGATCAACGGTTCCACGCAGTTTCTCCTTTATCACAGCAGGCTCAGATAGAATTCTTCCAGTTTTTCCGCTTCGGTCCCGATGTCGAACCCGGCCTGACGGAGTTCGGCTGTCGTATCGCTCCGCCGGGTGGTCTCTGCCGTTTGCACGATGGCCTCCGCCCATTGGCTCAGAGGCTCCGACAAACCCACAAAGCAGGACGAGGGAAGCACCGCGATCTCCCGCGGCACCCTGTCCGAGCAGATCAGCGGCAGACCGGCCGCCTGGGCTTCCACGCCCACCACCGGAACACCCTCGTACCGGGAGGGCAGGACAAAGGCATCCATCGCCTGATAGAATTTCGCAGGGTCCTTCTGGCGGCCCAGGAAGCGGACATGATCCTGCAGCCCCAGCGCCTCGGTCTGCCGCCGGGCATCGGCTTCCAGTTCGCCCTCCCCGATCAGCAGCAGCACCGCATCCGGCCGGAGCCTGCAGACTTCCGCCATGACTTCCAGCAGGAAGGTATGGTTCTTTGCATAGCAGAACCGCCCGATATGGCCCAGCACCAGCCGGTCCCCAGACCGAGTTCCCGCCGGACGGCTTCCCGTTTCGCGGGGTCGTAGGCAAAGCGTCCGGTCTCGATGGCATTTGAACACCCGGAAAGGCTTTTTCCCCATAGAGCCACCGCCCCGCCGTCTCCGAGCAGGCGCAGAGCCGGGTCGGATACACCGTGGCAAAGGGCCGCAGCAGATACTTCATGGCGTTCTTGGCGCCCTCGCCCTTCCCTGCCGTGGAGTGGTTGTGGGCGATGCGATTGGGCACCCCCGCCCGCTTTGCTCCCCACAGAGAGAACACGCTCAGGGTGTTCATGTGGGAGTGGACGATCTTGTATCCGTTCTGTTGAAACAGGCGGATGATTTCCTTTTCGTACTGAGGTAGATGGGTATATTTCGGCACCACATACACCCGCCCGCCCAGCTGTTCGATCTCCTCCCGCTGGGGCAGGATGGACCCCTCCAGCGCGAAAAAGTCAAACTGGACCCGGGAGCGGTCGATGTGGCGGTAGTAGTTCATGACCACCATCTCCACGCCGCCGTAGTTCATATCCGTCATCATCTGGGCCACCCGGATGGGCTGTACTGCCTGTTCCATGGTCACACCAGCTCTTTCCGGCCGCAGTCCTCAAACCAGTCCCGGAAGCTTTCCTCCAGCGTGTAATGGAACCGGTAATCGGTGGCGGCCAGCTTCTTGCCGCAGACATTGGTGGAGACCATCAGCTTTTTTCACCCGGGCGGGGTGGATGCCCACCTTTTTGCCCCCGATGGGCCCCAGGACAGTGGCCGCCGCCATCAGCAGCCCGCCGGGCACCAGCGGGATCTTCCGGTGCAGCCCGGTGGCCGCCTGCATGGCGGTGCAGATCTCCTCAATGGTATAGGCAGGCTCAAAGGTGCAGTTGTACAGCCCTACCCCGGGGAAGGAGTGGTCGATCATCCGGTAGCGGAAGAACTGCACCAACTCCTTGACATAGATACAGGCCTTGATGGTATCCTTCCGGCCCGCATAGAAGAAGTACCCCTTTTTCTGTCCCCGGTACAGCCGGGTCATGTTGCCGTGCTCCCCTTTGCCGTACACGATGCCGGGACGGACGCCGGGCTTCATGGACAGGCGCCGCTTGTGGTGGCTCTCGTACTGCTTTATACTCGTCCAGCGTGGGCGGGCGGGTACCCACCAGACTCATGGAGCCCCGCACCACGTCAAAGAACTGGGGCAGCTCGTCGATGCTGGTGCGCCGGAAGCGCCCCACCTTCGTGATGCGGGGGTCGTCCTCCATCTTGAACATGAGGCCGTTCATTTCGTTCCGGGCCATCAGCTCTTTCTTCCGCTCCTCCGCGTCCACATACATACTGCGGAGCTTGTGGATATAGAACACACGGCCGTTGCGGCCCACACGGCGCTGTTTGAAGACCAGCGGGCCGGGGCTTTCCAGCTTGAGGGGGATGGCCACGATGGCAATGATGGGGATGCTGAGGATGCAGCCCACCAGGCCGCCCACAAGGTCCAGCGCCCGTTTCAGGATCTGGTCCCGCAGCTTCAGCTCCACGGTGCCCATGGTGACCACATTGCCGCCGGCGCAGCGGCTCAGCTCCCGGCTGATCCGCACGGCACCGGTCTCCCCGCTGCAGGCCTTCTCGATGCGGTCCAGCAGGGGCAGACGGAAATGGACGGTCAATCCCATGCTCTCCATCTCTTTCAGATAGGGCAGCAGGGACTCCTCGCTCTCCACCGAGACGTCCAGATACACTTCATCCAGCGCGGCCTGCCGCAGCCAGTCCATGAAGGTGGCATAGTTGGCCCGCACCGGCACACCCTCGATGCTGCCGGTCACCTCCTCCGGCAGGGCTTCCAGGATCGCGATGCCCGTCACCTGCTTGGACCAGTCTTTTTCAGGTCCCGCAGGATCTCCTCGGCCCCCTGCCGGGTAGTCACCACCCCACAAGGCTCTGGATGCTGCGGGTGTACCGGGTGCGCACCAGCATCTGTTTGAGCAGGGCATGGGCCACGGTCATCATCGCAATGTTGATGACCGGCACACAGACAAGGAAATAGCGGGAGTCCAGCATGGGGGCCTTGGTCAGGGGCCAGACAGGCCGCATCCACAAGGGCCAGCAGAAAATTGAACCGCACCGCGATCTCGAACTCCCGCACATTGCTGCGGCTCACGATGTTTTCGCTCTGGTCAAAGGTAAAAAGGTCAGGATATAGGACAGCAGCAGCAGAAAACATGCTTCACCACCTGATCCCGGTGGAAGTCGTGCATCTTGTCCAGCAGCCCTGCGGTGACCAGCCACGCCAGCCCGATGCTGACTGCCAGCGACAGCAGGTCTGCCAGAAAAAAGGTAGCCGTACTGCAGTTTTTCACGTTTTGTAATCATCCGGTCTCTGTTTTCTCCGTTTTTCTGTGCTGCGGCCGGTCCGGGCATTGCCGCCCTGCCGCGCATACGCTCCGAAAGCGTCCGGTATTTTTATAAGTTTAGCATATCGGCAGGCCTCTTTCAATACCGGCTGTCGAAGAAGCGGGGTCGAAAAAGTCCTACTTTACCGGTTTTTACCCAGATTTCTGCAAAATGTGATTGACAGCCCCCAAAAAAAACATGATAATCTTTCTAGTGATTTTGAGAGACGAAGCATGTCAGAGTCTTTTTCAAAGCAATTTACCTTGGACCGCCCATCAGGGGCTGAGGCCATACGGACAGCCGGGTCCACTGCCGACCGGCGGCACTGCCGCCATTATTGATTGAGTTCGAAGCTCAAATTTTATAAGTTGGTTCCTTTACAACCATGAAATTGCGCGGAAGCCAGTGCGCAGACTTGTGAAACGGTCAATAAGAGTAGTAAAAGTGTAAGTGCTATATAGACTCTCGTCATCCGTCCTTTTTGAATCATCTGATGGACTGCCCCCGGCGTCCTGCTGCCGGGGTGTTTGTCCGCGCATCAAAATGCTTTTTTCAAAGCGCAAGTCTGCACCTGCGGTGCAGACCTGCGCTTTTTTGTTTGTCCATGGGGACCAGGGACAGGGACGGAAACAAAATGAGTGAAAGCCGTACACGATTCCGGCTGGACCAGCGGCGCGCCCCCATTTACGAGGCGCTGGAGCGGTTCCGGCAGATGCGTGTCGTGCCCTTTGACGTGCCGGGCCACAAGCGGGGCCGGGGCAACCCGGAGCTGACCGCCTTTCTGGGCCAGCAGTGCGTGGGCGTGGACGTCAACAGCATGAAACCGCTGGACAATCTCTGCCACCCGGTGTCGGTCATCCGGGAAGCGGAAGAGCTGGCCGCCGACGCCTTCGGCGCGGCCCATGCCTTCCTGATGGTGGGCGGCACTACCAGCAGTGTGCAGAGCATGGTGCTGACCGCCTGCAAGCGGGGGGACGAGATCATCCTGCCACGCAACGTCCACCGCAGCGTATTGAACGCGCTGGTGCTCTGCGGCGCAGTGCCGGTGTATGTGAACCCCGAGGTGGACAAGCGCCTGGGCATCCGCTGGGCATGAAGCGGGAGCAGGTGGAAAAAGGCCATCCGGGAGCACCCCAATGCCGTGGCTGTGCTGGTGAACAACCCCACCTACTACGGCATCTGCTCCGACCTGCGGGCCATCGTCAAGATGGCACACGACGCCGGGATGCTCTGTCTGGCCGACGAGGCTCACGGCACCCACTTCTACTTTGGCGGCGGGCTGCCCGTTTCCGCCATGGCAGCCGGTGCCGATATGGCTTCCGTCTCCATGCACAAGAGCGGCGGCAGCCTGACTCAGTCCAGCCTGCTGCTCATCGGGCCCAATGTCCACCCGGGCTATGTGCGGCAGATCATCAACCTGACCCAGACCACCTCGGGCATCTACCTTCTCATGTCCAGCCTGGACATCTCCCGCCGCAACCTCGCCCTGCGGGGGGCGGCAGGTGTTCCACCAGGTGGCGGACATGGCCGAGTACGCCCGGGAAGAGATCAACGCCGTGGGCGGCTACTACGCCTTTGGCAAGGAGCTGTGCAACGGAAACTCCGTCTTTGACTTTGACACGACCAAACTCAGCGTCCACACGCTGGACATCGGCCTGGCGGGCATTGAGGTGTACGACATCCTGCGCGACGAGTACGACATCCAGATCGAGTTCGGCGACATCGGCAACATTCTGGCGTACCTCTCCATCGGTGACCGCCCGCAGGAAGTGGAACGGCTGGTCAGCGCGCTGGCCGAGATCAAGCGCCGCTTCCGCACCGACGGGGCCGGCCTGCTGAGCCAGGAATACATTGACCCCGTGGTGGCCGCCAGCCCGCAGGAGGCGTTCTACGCCCCCAAAAAGAGCCTGCCTCTGAGGGAGACCGAGGGCATGGTCTGCAGCGAGTTCGTCATGTGCTACCCGCCGGGCATCCCCATCCTGGTCCCCGGCGAGCGGATCACCAAAGAGATTTTGAACTATATCGAGTACGCCAAGGCCAAGGGCTGCAGCATGACCGGCCCGGAAGACCCTGAGATCTTACGCCTGAATGTTCTGGCCTAAAGGAGGAGAGAAACAACCATGGAATTTTGGTTTTCGGAATTTCACACCCCGGATGTGAAGCACAGCATCCGGGTCAACCGGCAGCTCTACTCCAAGCAGAGCGATTCCCCGCGCATTGATATTTTTGAGACGCCCGAGTTCGGCCGGGTGCTCACCCTGGACGGCAACGTCATGCTCACCGAGCGGGACGAGTTCATCTACGACGAAATGATCGTCCACGTCCCCATGGCCGTGCACAAAAGAGGCCAAGGACATCCTCGTCATTGGTGCCGGCGACGGCGGCGTGGTGCGGGAGCTGACCCGCTATGACCGGGTGGAGCGGATCGACCTGGTGGAGATGGATCCCCAGGTGGTGGAGGCCTGCCGCGCCTACCTGCCCGGCAATGCCTGCCGGATGGATGACCGCCGGGTGCACATTTATTTTGAGAACGCCCTCAAATACATCCGCCGCTGTGAGGAGGAATACGACCTTATCATCGTGGACTCCTCCGATCCGTTCGGCCCCTCTGAGGGCCTGTTCACCCGGGAGTTCTACGGCAGCTGCTTCAACGCCCTGAAAGCGGACGGCATCATGGTCAACCAGCAGGGCAGCCCGTTCTACACGGAGGACGCCAGCGCCATGCAGCGCAGCCATAAGCGCATCGCTTCCACATTCCCGGTCAGCCGGGTGTACCAGGCCCACATTCCCACCTTTGCGGCGGGCTACTGGCTGTTTGGCTTTGCCAGCAAAAAGTACCACCCCATTGACGATCTGGACGCGGACGCCTGGAAAGCGCTCAACATGCGCACCCGTTATTACACCACCCGGCTGCATGTCGGGGCATTCTACCTGCCGGCATTCCTTGAGGAAATGCTGCGGGAAGTGGAGGAACCCAAATGATCTCACCCAATATTGAAACTGTTCTAGGCTGCGACAGCAGCTACCGCGCCGCCGACATCGTGCTCTACGGTGCCCCCTACGATTCCACCACCAGCTACCGCCCCGGTGCCCGATTTGGCCCCAGTGCCATCCGGCACGAGAGCTACGGGCTGGAGACCTACAGCCCCTACCAGAACGCCGACCTGACCGATTTTGACATCTTTGACAGCGGCGACCTCGAGCTCTGCTTCGGCTCCAGCGAGCTGGCCCTTGCCGGCATTGAGGCCTGGGCTGCTGAGATTTTGCAGGACGGCAAGCTCCCCCTGCTGCTGGGCGGTGAGCATCTGGTCACGCTGGGTGCCGTGCGGGCTGCCGTGAAGAAATACCCGGGCCTCCACATCGTCCACTTTGACGCCCACGCCGATCTTCGGGACGATTATCTGGGTGCCAAGCTCAGCCACGCCTGTGTCCTCCGCCGCTGCCATGAGCTGGTAGGCGACGGGCACATCCACCAGTTCTGCATCCGAGCGGGGACCGGGCCGAGTTTGAGTTTGCGGCCCAGCACACCGAGATGCACAAGTTCGATTTCACCGGCCTTGCCGAGCTGACAGCCTCCCTCTGTGAGAGCAAGGTGCCGGTCTACCTCACCATTGACCTCGACTGCCTCGACCCCTCCTGCTTCCCCGGCACCGGCCCCCCGAAGCCGGCGGCGTGAGCTTTTTGCAGCTGCTGGACGCCATCCGCACGGTGGCCAAGGCCAACATCATCGGAGCCGACCTCAACGAGCTGGCCCCCATGCTGGATGCCTCCGGCGTGTCCACAGCAACGGCCTGCAAGGTGCTGCGGGAGCTCCTGATCGCGCTGGACAAAGGCTGGCCCGGGTTCCAGGTTTGACGCATTTCGACGCATTACCATAAAACAACCAACAAAGGAGAAATTCACCATGAGCAAAGTCCTCATCATCGGCTGCGGCGGCGTGGCCTCCGTTGCCATCCACAAGTGCTGCCAGGTGCCTGAAGTGTTCACCGAGATCTGCATCGCCAGCCGCACCAAATCCAAGTGCGATAAGCTCGCCGCCGAGCTGGCCCCCAAGACCACCACGAAGATCACCACCGCGCAGGTGGATGCCGATCAGACCGAAGAAGTGATCGCCCTCATCAAGGCCTACCAGCCCGATCTGGTCATGAACATTGCCCTGCCCTACCAGGACCTGACCATCATGGATGCCTGCCTGGCCTGCGGCGTCAACTACATGGACACCGCCAACTATGAGCCTGAAAACACCGACGACCCGGAGTGGCGCGCCATTTATGAGAAGCGCTGCAAGGAGGAGGGCTTCTCCGCCTACTTCGATTACAGCTGGCAGTGGGCTTACAAGAAAAAGTTTGAGGAGGCCGGCCTGACCGCCCTGCTGGGAACCGGCTTTGACCCGGGCGTGACCCAGGCTTACTGCGCCTATGCCAAGAAGCACGAGTTCGACACCATCGACACCATTGATATTCTGGACTGCAATGGCGGCGACCACGGCTACGCTTTTGCCACCAACTTCAACCCGGAGATCAACCTGCGGGAAGTCTCGGCCCCCGGCAGCTACTGGGAGAACGGCCGCTGGGTGGAGATTCCCGCCATGAGCATCAAGCGGGAGTACAATTTCGACCAGGTGGGCGAAAGACATGTACCTCCTGCACCATGAGGAGATCGAGAGCCTGGCCAAGAACATCCCGGAGGCAAAGCGGATCCGCTTCTTCATGACGTTCGGCCAGAGCTACCTCGACCACATGCGCTGCCTGGAGGACGTGGGAATGCTCTCCACCACCCCCATCCACTTCAACGGCCAGGAGATCGTGCCCATCCAGTTCCTCAAAGCCCTCCTGCCCGACCCCGCCAGCCTTGGCCCCCGCACCAAGGGCAAGACCAACATCGGCTGCATCTTTACCGGCAAAAAGAACGGCAAGGAGAAGACCTATTACATCTACAATGTCTGTGACCATCAGGAATGCTACAAAGAGGTGGGCAGCCAGGCCATCAGCTACACCACCGGTGTGCCCGCCATGTGCGGTGCCCTCATGCTGCTGACCGGCAAGTGGACCACCAAGGGCGTCCACACCGTGGAAGAGTTTGATCCGGACCCCTATCTGGATGCACTGGACAAGTACGGCCTGCCCCGCTCCGAGAGCCACGCCCCGGCTCTGGTGGACTGATGCGCTGTACCGATACCCGTCCGCCCTTTGCGGGCCTGCACGGCAAAGAGCTGGATGCCCTGCTGGCTGCCCTGCCCTCCCCCTGCTACCTGCTGGATGAGGCCCGGCTCCGCCGCAACGGCGAAATTCTGCTGGGCGTCCAGCAGCGGACGGGATGCAAGATTCTGCTGGCACAGAAAGCGTTCTCCAATTTCGGCTGCTACCCCGTTCTGGCCCCCTATCTGGCGGGCACCGAAGCCAGCGGCCTGTACGAGAGCCGCTTGGGCAAAGAGGGCTTCCGGAAAAAGAAAACCATGTTTTCTGCGCTGCCTACCGGGCCAATGAGTTTGATGAGCTGCTCCAATATGCAGACCACATCGTCTTCAACTCTCCCCGCCAGCTGGCAAAATTCGGTCCTGCCGCCAAGGCCGCGGGTAAGAGCGTAGGCCTGCGCGTCAACCCGGAGTGCTCCACTCAGGAGGGCCACGAAATTTACGACCCCTGCGCGCCGGGCAGCCGCCTGGGCACCACCCGTGCCCAGTGGGATGCCGCCGTGGCCCAGCAGCCCGGCCTCGCCGCCCTGCTGGACGGCCTGCACTTTCACACCCTCTGCGAGCAGGACGCTGATGCCCTGGCTGCCACCCTGCCCGCCGTGGAAAAAGCGTTCGGCGACCTGCTTTCCCAAATGAAATGGGTCAACTTCGGCGGCGGGCACCACATCACCCGCCCCGGTTACGACCTCTCCACGCTGGAGCACTGCATCACCGAGACACAGCGCAAATACGGCTTGCAGGTCTATCTGGAACCCGGCGAGGCCTGGGCCCTCAATGCAGGATATCTCCTCACCACCGTGCTGGACACTTTGCAGAATGGCGAGACGTCCCTTGCCATCCTGGACATGTCCGCCGCCTGCCACACGCCGGACGTCATTGAAATGCCATACCGCCCGCCTCCTGATGGACGCGGGGGATCTACCCGGCTGCAAAAAACCCCTTACCATCCGGCTGGGCGGCCCCACCGAGTTCCCTCGGCGTCCACGGCCTCTTCCAGTTCCAGCAGCTCCACGCCCTTGCTGTTGCCGTCGGAAGCGATATACCAGTAGCAGGATGCCCTGGACAGGGAGATCATGGAGCTGGACAGCGGCACACGGCCCGCAGAGATGTTCCCCGCCGGGTCGGAGCAGTAGAACACGCCGTCGGTATAGTCGGTCAGGATCACGGCGTGGGGCACGGTGCGGTCATACAGGACGATGCCCTCGGGATGCTCGGCCAGGATGCGGATCAGTGCCTCTTTCTTGGCGGCCGTCCCGGAAGGCAGGGTCGCATACCCCACGTGCATTCCCTGATATGTAAAGCTGTGGGAAAGTCCGTTGGACCATGCGGAACTGCGGATGCCGTTCTCCGTGAAATCGGTCCAGTTGTCCATCCCGTCCAGATAGGCCCGGCGGCGCAGCATCATGGCTGCAGAGGTCAGCGTACAGGTGCCGCCCCGGCTCTGCTTGAAATAGAACCCGGCGTCAACGTTCATGTCGACGGCCAGAGCCCCCGGCAGCATCACAGCCAGAAGTGCCAGCGATGCGGCAAGAGCCGTCAGTTTTTTCCGGAGCTTCCGGACGGAGTGGTGGATCGGTTTCACTTCAGTTTCATCTCCCTGTAAGTCTCAGATGCCATTCACTGCCATAAAGTATACCATTTTGTTACTGTTTTGTAAACGCTTTTACAGCCATTTTCTTATTTTTTACACGCTTTGGTCACAATTCTGGAGCAGTTTGCACAACAGGGCCCGGAAGTACCCCTGCGCCCGGGTCCGCCGGGCCAGAAAGTTCTCTGTTTATTTTCGGACGGATTTATGGTATAATCTGCTCCGAAGTCGAATGTTCAGGAGTATTCATCTATGAAAGCAACCATCGTCATCCCCAACATCAACGGCAAGGGCTGGCTGCGGGATTCCATTGAATCCGTCTATGCCCAGACCGAGCAGGATTTTGAACTGATCATTGTGGACAACGGCTCCACCGACGAAAGCCTGGAGCAGGCCCGCAGCTACTGCAGCCGCCCCAACTTCACCCTGATCGAGAACGGCACCAACACCGGCTTCTCCCACGCGGTGAATCAGGGCATCGCCCGGGCAAAGGGCGAGTATGTGGTCATGTTCAACAACGACGCCTTCGCCGAGCCCCAGTGGTTGGCCGAGCTGATCCGCGCCGCCGATGCCGACCCTAAGATCTTCGCGGTGCAGAGCCTGATGATCCGCCACTTTGAGCGGGAACTGGCCGACGACGCCGGGGACTATGTGACCTGGATGGGCTTTGCCTGCAAGACCGGCGACGGCCGCCGGGCCAGCCGCTACACCCGCCCGAAGCGGATCTTCTCGGCCTGCGGCGGGGCCTCCCTCTACCGCAAGAGCATCCTGGACGAGATCGGCGGCTTCGATGAAAACTTCTTCGCTTATTTTGAGGACGTGGACCTGAGCTGGCGGGCCAACAATGCCGGCTACAAGTGCGTTCTCTGCCCCACTGCCAAGTGCTACCACATCTGCGGGGCCAGCACCGGCGCTGTCCGCTACAACGCCTTCAAGAGCCAGCAGAGCGGCCGGAACAGCATCCTGCTCCCCTGAAGAACGAGCCCCTGCTGATGCTGATCCTCAACTTCATCCCGCTGGCCGTGGGTTACCTGCTCAAATGCTACAAGTTCCACAAGCAGGGCTTCGGCGAAGCATGGGACAAGGGGATGCACGAGGCCTTCGACCTGCTCCGAAGCGGCCGCCTCGGCAAGCGCCCCTTCCGCCTGTGTGACCTGCCCAACTACATCCTCATGGAACTGTGGATGATCTGGAACATGGTGCCCTATCTGTGGTACCGCCTTGTCGTGGTGCGGTTTGATCTGAAGTAACGTAAAAATCCCACCCTCTGTTCATCGGGCACATAAATGCCCGGAACAGAGGGTGGGATTTTTGTAATTCGATTCAGTAGCCTATTGATGCCGCAGTCTGGTTCCAGTAGCGATTCATAATAGAATTTGTTAGGTTATGATTTCCCGGCGATGCACTTGTTTCAGTAATAACAATTTGCTTCCAGAGTTCTTCACTTCCTCCAAAATATACATTGCTCAGGCTCTTGCAACGGTTAAAAGCATCAGATTTCACTTTTATTACCGATGCTGGAATGTAAATATCTGTTAACGATACGCAACCTTCAAAGGCCTGTGTTTCAATTACAGTAATTCCCTCTGGTAATGCAATTTTCCTTAACGCACTACAATTCCAAAATGCTACGTTTTTGATTTGACTCATTCTTTTTGGAAGAAATTTTTACAAATGCACAATCACAAAAGGCACCTTCTCCTATTATTTTAACAGTTTCTGGAATAGTTACATTGCTCAAATTTTTGCATTCACAGAATACCCAATTGCCAATTTCAGTCATGCCATTAGGGATTTTAACTGTTTGCAGTGCTGTGTATGCAAATCCATAATCGCCAATTTCTGTTACAGTTTCAGGAATTACAATTTCACTCAAGGTTACATCTGTAGAAGATATAGCCTCCCAGTTTCTTTTTACTTCAGTTGGAAATACGATATTTTGAAGCTTTACGCATTCACGGAACATCTCGTTCGGCAGTACGCGAATGCTATTCTTGAAGCTAACTGCAACAAGATTCTTGCATCCCTTAAAAGTACCCGAATCAAACTCCGTTTTGCCCAAGATTACGGCATCAGTCAAGGATATATTCTCCGCAAAAGCATTTGCTCCAACTTTCGTCAGGCTCGCCGGAAGTGTTAGACCATCCAGATTACAGCCAGAAAATGCCCTTGTTTCAATCTTCTTCAATCCATCTGTCAATGATACACTTGTCAGATTCTTACATTGGGAAAAGGCCTGTTGTCCAATTGTCTGAATACAATTGGGAACAACCACACTTTCGATATCATTGTTTTTGTACAAACATTGATACCCCACCGCACTGACCGTGTACCCATCATACTTTTCCGGAATGAGTAATTCTCCGGAGGGCATCTTTTCGGCATTCTTATCATAGCCTTTCAGCGTAATCGTACCATCAGAGTTTTTGCTGTATGTCCATTTGATGCCATTTGTTTCCTCCGGCTTACTGGAAGAAGTACTCTCCGATTCAGAAGAGCTGGAAGAGTTGCTGTTCGATTCCGCTGGCTTTTTCCGAGGTGCCGGGCTGCTCCTGAATTGTCGGGAGCTGCCGGCCCCTCTCCACCGCTGCAGCCTGCCAACAAGCCAGATGCCGCAACGATCGCCGCTCCTTTCATAAAATCCCGGCGTGTAACTTTCTGTCTCATGGTTTTCTCCTCCTTTTTACGTTCCCAATTCATTCAGTACCTAAAAATCCACAAAATATCCTGAGGATTCTGATTTCATTATAGTATTATTGTCCTAATAAGTCAAGTTAATCTATTAGTTTATTATTCTTTCAGTTTAATCCTGTATTGTCAGTACAAGACATTTACAGGAGGCCCATGACATGATCGACTATACTCTCATCGGCAAACGCATCCAAACACAGCGGTTGGAGAAAGGCATCACACAGGAAAAGCTGGCGGAGCAGGTTGGCATCTCGGTGGTATATCTCTCCAAAATCGAGAATGGGCGGGTCTATCCGACCCTGGAAACCCTCTCTAACATCTGCACCGAGCTGGATACTGAGCTTGCTGCGATTCTGACCAATACGGAAGTGGCCCGCAAGGACTATGCAAACGATCGAGTAGTGGAATTATTCAACGCCTGTTCTCTGCGTGTCAAGCCCATTGCTCTGGCCCTGCTGGAAGATCTCTCAAAGCTGTAACAGATGAAAAAACTCCCCGCCGTGAGATTCACTCACAGTGGGGAGTCTGTTTTGATAGTTTTTTCGCTTTATGCCGCCGCGCTCTCCGAAGAAGCTGCTTCGGATGCGCTTTCGGGGGCAGACTCACTGTCGGCGGCGCTCTCTGCGGCCGGGGCAGGTTCCTCGGCGGCAGCGGAATCGGATGCGGCGCTGTCGGCAGCGCTGTCGCCGGCGGTAGCAAGGATGGCGTCGTTGACGTCGCTCTCTGCCAGCGGGGCTGGAGCCGCAGACGATACGGCGCTGTCCGCTGCTTCGGGTTTTGTCTCGCTGTCGGTCAGGCCGGTGAGGTACCAGCTGCCGCTCTGGCGGCTGAACAGGTAATCCATATACTTGGTAGGCGTGTCAGAAGAGGTGTTCAGGATGATGTCATCGCTGCTCTGGGTCGGGATATAGCCCACGGTGACGTGGAGCAGGCCGTCCTTCTTGAACAGCCGGGTCACCGTTGCCCGGAAGGTGCCCACGCTGCCGGTAACCGGGATCTTGTAGCACTGGGTGGTCTCGTCGAACTCGACGGTCATATCCTCCATCTCAAAGCTCTTGTGGGCCATCCGGAAACTGGGGCCCACCAGCTTTGCAAGATAGGCATCCACGTCCACCGAGGGCAGCAGCAGCTGTTCGGTGTCCGGGTCGGTGTTGTAGTTGTCGAAGTTGCCCTGTGTCTCCTGAATGTTGTACACGCAGCCCCAGACAGCGGCTTCCCGCAGCGTCAGGTCATCGATGTTCTCTATGCCGTCGAAGGGCAGCGGGTCGAACAGGACCAGGCCTTCCAGCTTGTCCTCATACTCCTGCTTCTGCTGGGTGTCATCGAAGAGGTTGGCCACGGCACCCACACCGGCCCGCACCACCGTCACGGCACCCACCAGCACCAGCACTGCGATCAGCAGACCCAGCGCCTGCCGCGCACGGCGGCGGTGGAGCCGGGCATGTTCTTCTGAGGTCATATAGGTTTTCATATCGTTATCGTCTCCCAGGTCGGATCGTCAATTTTTTGCACTGCTGCAGTTTAGTATACCACAAACTGCCCCGGGGTGCAAAACCCGGGGCGTGATTTTTTTTTTGTGAAAACGCGCTTTTTCTTATTCCCACGTTTTCCAGATCTCGGGCTGGTAGCCCACGGTGGCCTGCCGCCCGTTGCGGACGATAGGGGTGCGGAAGAGCTGCTGGTTCTCGAACAGCTTGTCCTCCTTCTGCCAGTCCACCAGCGCGTCCAGAAGCGCGAGGGTCTGCTTGTCCTTCGCCGCCGGGTTCACCAGTTGCTGCCAGCCGCCCAGCGCCCGGGCCACGTTCTCGAACTCGCCCCGGCCCATCTCCTTCTCTTTCAGGTCGATCATCTGGAACCGGATGCCCCGCTCCTTGAAATAGCGCTGGGCCTTTTTGGTATCAAAGCACTTGCTGGTGCCGAAGATCTGAATGTTCATGTTCTGTCCTCCCGAAATTCTCTGTTTATTGTACCATAGACTGCGGCAAATGCATAGGGATATTTTGCCCTTCCCCCGCCCATACTGCTACTTACCGGTGCGCCCCGGGCCGTTCCGGGGCGGCCGTTTCACCAGAAGGAGGAATCTTTATGAAAGCATTCGTTGATCCCGCCCTGTGCATCGGCTGCACCCAGTGCGCCGTGCTCTGCCCCGAGGTGTTCCGAATGGAGGGCACCCTCGCCGTGGCGAGCCCGGTGAGATCCCCGCCGGGGCAGTGCCCTCCGCTGCCGAGGCCGCCCAGACCTGCCCGGTCAGCGCCATCGCCCTCTGGGAGTAAGCCGGAGCTTTTTTTCTTCCGCCCTCTCTGCCCCTGGACCCCAGCGGCGGAGAGGGTTGTTTCGTGCCCGTTTTGTGCTATACTATAAGATGAGTTATAATCCAACGGAATGGAAAAAAGACGATGCGTTTACTGGTCATTGACGGCAACAGTATTGCCAACCGCGCCTTCTACGGCATCAAGCTGCTGACCACCAAGGACGGCCGCTATACCAACGCCGTTTTCGGCTTTCTGAATATTCTCAACTCCCTGCTCCGGAGCTGCGAGCCCGATGAAGTGGCCGTGGCGTTCGACCTGCGGGCCCCCACCTTCCGGCACAAGATGTACGACGGCTACAAGGCCACCCGGCAGGCCATGCCCAACGAGCTGGCCCAGCAGATGCCCATCCTCAAACAGCTGCTCGCCGACCTGGGTTACCGGCAGGTCACCGCCGAGGGCTGGGAAGCCGATGACATCCTGGGCACCCTGGCCGCCGCCTGCGCCGCCCGGAAAGATGACTGCTATCTGGCCACCGGAGACCGTGACAGCCTGCAGCTGGTCAGCGACACCACCACGGTGCTGCTGACCACCAGCGCCATGGGGGCCGCAGCAAAACGGTCACCATGGACCCGGATGCCATCCGGGAGAAATACGGCATCGAGCCCCTGCAGCTGATCGAGGTCAAGAGTCTGATGGGCGACTCGTCCGACAACATCCCCGGCGTGAAGGGCATCGGCGAAAAAAGACCGCCCTGGCCCTGGTACAGAAGTTCGGGGACCTGGAAGGCGTCTATGCCAACATCGACGACAAGGCCATCAAGCCCAAGCAGCGGGAACATCTCTTGGAGTGCAAGGCAGATGCCGAGCTGAGCCATGTGTTGGGCACCATCCGCACCGACGCCCCCATTGAGACGGCTGAGGGTGCCTATAAAGTGGGCGAGGGCAACAAGGCCGCCGCCGTGCGCCTGATGCAGGAGCTGGAACTCCAGACCCTCATCACCCGGTTCGGGCTGGAAAATGTCGCCCCTGCGGCCGCCCCCGAGACGCCCCCTGTCCCGGAAGGCACGGTAGCCGCCCTGCCCGCGGACCGTTCCGGGCATTTCCTGCTGGCTGCCCGTCCGGCAGTGCTGGGCAAGAAAAACGCCGTGCTGGAACCGGAACACTGGTATGCCGTGCAGGACACCACCGTCTACCCCCTGTGCGAGGAAGAGCTGATTGCCCTGCTGGACGACTCTGCCGTGACGCTGGACGTGTTCGACGCGGCCCCGCTCTACGCCAAGGCCATGGCCGCCGGGCACTGGGGCAGCAGCATCGTCTGGGACGGCAAGCTGGCCGCCTACCTTCTGGATGCTTCCGCCACAAAGTATCAGGTCTCGCTGCTCATCACCAGCTACCACGCGCAGGCCGCCTTCCATTGTGAAGACTGGCCCGATGCCGGGGCACTGGCCGACCTGTTCGCGAAAATGAAAGCTGAGATCACCGAAAACGGCGAGGACACCCTTTACAACGAGATCGAGTTCCCGCTGGCGCAGGTGCTGGCCGACATGACCCGCACCGGTGTCCTGGTGGACAAGGCCGGCATCGAAGCCTTCGGCGGCCAGCTCCGGCAGGAGCTGGCCGGGGCCCTGAGCCGCATCCAGATGGAGACCGGCTCCACCGACTTCAACCCCAACAGCCCCAAGCAGCTGGGCACCCTGCTCTTCGAGACCATGGGCCTGCCCCACGGCAAAAAGACCAAGCAGGGCTGGTCCACCGACGCCGAAACGCTGGAATCCCTGCGAGACTACCCGCTGGTGGAAGACATCCTGCAGTACCGCGCCTACCAGAAGCTGAACTCCACCTATGTGGAGGGCCTGCTGAAGGTCATTGCGCCGGATGGCCGCATCCATACCCGGTTCAACCAGACCGAGGCCCGCACCGGGCGGCTCTCTTCCGACAACCCCAACCTGCAGAACATCCCCAGCCGCACCGAGCTGGGCAGCAAGCTCCGTGCCTACTTCATCGCAAATCCCGGCTGTGTGCTGGTGGACGCCGATTACAGCCAGATCGAGCTGCGCATCCTGGCCCACGTCACCGGCGACGAGCATATGCAGGAAGCCTTCCGGACCGGTGCCGACATCCACCGCAGCACCGCCGCCAAGATCTACAAAATGCTGCCGGAGGACATCACCCCCGGCTCCGCTCCTCTGCCAAGGCCATCAACTTCGGCATCATGTACGGCAAGGGCGCTTACAGCCTCTCCAAAGACATCGGCGTCTCGGTGAAGGAAGCCGAGACCTTCCTCAACACCTATCTGGCCGCCTTCCCCAAGGTCAGCGGCTACATGGACAAGACCATTGCCGACGCCCGGGCCTGCGGCTACGTCTCCACCCTCTTCGGCCGCCGCCGGGCCCTGCCGGAGCTGGCCAGCAACGACCACAACATCCGCAGCAGCGGCGAGCGGATGGCCCGCAACACCCCCATCCAGGGCACCGCTGCCGATGTCATCAAGCTGGCCATGGTGCGGGTCTGGCGGCGGCTGCGGGACGAAAAAATGGAGAGCCGCCTCATCCTGACCGTCCACGATGAGCTCATCGTGGAAGCGCCGGAGGCCGAAGCCTCCCGGGCGGCGCAGATCCTGCGGGAAGAAATGGAAGGCTGTGTCCACTACGCCGTGCCCCTGAGTACCGACGTACACACCGGCAAAAACTGGCTGGAGGCCCATTAATGTTATGATCGTATTAGGAATCGAATCCACCTGCGACGAGACCGCCGCATCCCTCGTGGAGGACGGGCGGCATCTGCTGAGCAACGTCATCTCCACCAGCGTCAAGGAGCAGGCCCTCTACGGCGGCGTGGTGCCCGAGATCGCCAGCCGCCGCCACTGCGAGTTCATCAGCGCCACGGTGAAAAAGGCCCTGCTGGACGCGGGCAAGACCATCGATGACGTGGACGCCGTGGCCGTCACCTTTGCCCCCGGCCTGATCGGTGCCGTTCTGGTGGGCGTCAACTTTGCCAAAGGGCTGGCCTACTCGGCCAACAAGCCTTTGGTGGGGGTGCACCATCTGCGGGGCCACATTGCCGCCCTGTACCTGACCCACCCGGACCTGAAGCCGCCATTCCTCTGCCTGGTGGCCTCCGGCGGCCACAGCCACATCGTGGAGGTACAGGACTACACCCATTACCACATCCTGGGCCGCACGGTGGATGACGCCGCGGGCGAAGCGTTTGATAAAGTTGCCCGCACCCTGGGGCTGCCCTATCCCGGCGGGCCCAGCGTTTCGCAGGCCGCCAAAACCGGCGACCCCCACGCCTACCGCCTGCCCGTGCCCCATGTGGAGGGCAAGTACAATGTGAGCTTCTCCGGCCTGAAAACCGCCGTCCTCAACGCGGTGAACCAGGCCCAGATGAAGGGTGAGGAGATCAATGTGCCCGATCTGGCGGCCAGCTTTCAGGAGCGCATCGCAGGCATCCTGGCGGAAAAGCTGCTCCTGGCTGCCGCCGATACCGGGGCCAAGCAGGTCTGCCTGGCCGGCGGCGTGGCCGCCAATGGCCGCCTGCGCCAGCTGGTGCACGACGGTGCCCAGAAGCTCGGCGCGAAAGTGTATCTGCCGGAACTGAAATACTGCGGCGACAACGGCGCCATGATCGCGGCGCAGGGCTACTACCAGTACATGGCAGGCCACACCGCCGGGCTGGACCTCAACGGTCTGCCCACCCTGCCCATCGATTACGAATAAATCTCTCTGCTGCGCCAAAAGGGCCGCCGCACGAATGTGCAGCAGCCCTTTTTTCTGTATTTTCTGTATTGGTCACATCGCAAACTGTGCGGCGCAGAAGGCGGCGTAGATGCAGAGCATCAGCACACCCTGCCAGCGGGAAAGCCTGCCCTTGAGCAGTGCCGGGACGGTCAAGATCAGCATGACGGCGAACATCACCGGCAGATCCATCACCAGCGAGGAGTTGATGCCCAGAATGGTGGAGTTCTGCGGGATGCTGAAGGGTGCCACGCTGATGGACATGCCGCAGACCAGCACCAGATTAAAGACATTGGCACCGATGACGTTGCCCAGCGACAGCGAGCCGTGGCCCTTGGCCAGCGAGGTGATGGCGGTGACCAGCTCCGGCAGAGAGGTGCCCAGAGCCACGAAGGTCAGGGCAATGACGGACTCCGGTACTCCCAGTGCCTGTGCGATCAGGGTGCCGTTGTCTACCAGCAGGTTCGCACCCACGGCGATGAGAACTGCACCGAGGATCAGCAGGCCGATCTCCTTGGCAAAGGACATCTCCTCCGCTGCCTCTTCCTCCTCTTCCGGGGCCGGGGCGTTCTTCATGGCCAGCACGTTGCAGACCATATAGGCCACGAACAGGGCCAGCAGCACAAAGCCGATGGGGCGGCTGAAATAGCCGGTGGTGTAGGCCACACCGGCGTACAGGGCGGCCGCCGCAAAGAAGAACAGCACCGGCACCCGCAGGCTCTTGGGGTCCACCTTGCCGGGGCGCACAGCGATGGTAATGGCGGCGATCAGGGCTGCGTTGCAGATGACCGAGCCGATGGCGTTGCCGTAGGCGATCTCACCATGGCCGGAGACAGCGGACATGGTGGACACCATGACCTCCGGCAGGGTGGTGCCGATGGACACCACCGTTGCACCGATGAGCAGTTCCGGCACCTTGAACCGGCGGGCGATGCCGGTGGCACCGTCCACGAACCAGTCTCCGCCCTTGATGAGGCAGAGCAGGCCCACAATAAATAACAATACCGGGATCAGCATAGAAAATCTCTCCTTTTGTCAGAAACGGACTGAGGAAAAGTATACCTGTTTCCACGCAAAAAGCAAGAAGAACCGCAGATCTTACCCGGCCTTTTCCACTTTTTTGGCGTTGGGGTAGATCCGTTCCATCCGGGCATCGTCAAAATGGGCATCCAGGAACGCCTCCACCCGGTTGGCCGGGGCCTCGCCGCTGGTGCGGGCGTCATACCGGGCCAGCGCCAGAGTGCTGGTCACCAGATTCACCGCCATAAACACGGCCAGGACCGCCGTCATCCAGGGGCGGATGTGACGCTTGACCTTTGCCATCCCCTTTGCCACCAGCGGGTAGCCGCAGCGGATCCAGGCCACCGCCGCAATGCCCCAGAAGAAGCAGTACAGCAGGTTGATGCGTCCGCCCAGGTTGAATTTGAAGCCGCTGTAATCCCAGAACACCGTGCCGAACAGCAGTTCCGTCACGGCGCTGCAGACATACTCATAGGCACCGCCCAGGATCGTGCCGAACCAGAAGATCCGGCTCTCGCTCTTCTGCCCGCTGCCCCGCAGCAGGATGGACGCCAGCACAAGGGCCAGCCCCCACACGACGCTGAAGGGCCCCCACACAAGGCTCGAGCGGCTCATCCAGACCCCCGCCGTCACCCGGCAGAAGAGCGTCTCCACCACATCGCCGAGGAACGCGCCGATGACGAAGAGCCACAGCAGGTCGGAGAACGCCATGCCCTTCTGGGCCGTGGGCTCCCGGCGGGCTGCCGCCGGGTAAGCTTTCTGGATACGCTGTTCCACCCGGGCCGCGATTCGCTGGCGCAGCCGGGCCGAGCTTTTGCCCAGCCCCTGATTCAGCTGTTCCAGACCGGGATGCCGGGCCGCGTACCGGCTCACCACCACGATCGCCGCAACCTGATCCAGCACCGCCACCGCCAGCACGATCCAGACGGCAGGGTGCAGCAGCCACGCCGGGATCAGGGCGCAGAGCCGGAGCAGCAGGCCGTTGCCCCAGCGGATGGCCGCCATGCCCAGCACACCCCACAGCAGGGAGTACTGCAGGCAGACATAGCCGTCCAGATTGAACTTCTTGTCGGAGTAGTCCCACCACCGGCGGCGGTGGACCCGTTCCAGCAGTTTTCCGGCCAGCCATTCCACCACGGTGGCGTAGATCATGCTGCCGAAAAACAGGGCCAACAGCTGCCGCGCTGGTCGGCCAGACCCACCGAGATGACCACCCCGGCCGTGCCGTAGACAAAACAGAACGGCCCCGCCGCCATGCCGCGGTTGGCAAAGCTGCGGCCCCGGGCTGTGGCCACCACGGTCTCACCGACCCAGCCCAGGAACGAGTAGACCAGGTAGATCACGGCAAGGGTATAAAATTCAGTTCCATAGCGCTCCTTTCCCATCCACAAAAGGGCCGGGAACCGGGGTTCCCGACCCTTCTGATTCAGTTTGCGGATTACAGCTGGCTCTTATACAGCTCCACGATCTCCTCCACGCTGGTGTCGCGGGGGTTGCCGGGACGGCAGGCATCTGCAAAGGCAGACTCGGCGAGGAACTGGATGTCCTCCTCCTTCAGGATGCCGTGGAGATTTGCGGGGATGCCCACGTCCGCAGACAGCTGCTTGACGGCGGCGATGGTGGCATCTGCTGCCTCGACGTCGTTCATCTCATCGATGCCCTTGACGCCCATAGCCTTGCCGACGGCACGGTAGCGCTCGCCGGCGACGGTCTTGTTGTACTCCAGACCCACCGGCAGCAGGATGGCGCAGGCCACACCGTGGGGGTGTCATACAGGGCGGACAGGCCATGGGCCATGCTGTGGACGATGCCCAGGCCGACGTTGGAGAAGCCCATACCGGCAATGTACTGGCCCAGAGCCATGCCCTCGCGGCCCTCCGGGGTGTTCTGGACCGCACCGCGCAGGTTCTCGCTGATCAGCTTGATCGCTTCCAGATGGAACATATCGGAGATGGTGCAGTGGCCCTTGGTGATGTAGCCCTCAATGGCGTGGGTCAGGGCATCCATACCGGTGGCGGCGGTCAGGCCCTTGGGCATAGAGGACATCATATCGGGATCGACCACGGCGATCTCGGGAATATCGTTGGTGTCGACGCAGACGAACTTGCGCTTCTTCTCCACGTCGGTGATGACGTAGTTGATCGTCACCTCAGCAGCGGTACCGGCAGTGGTGGGCACTGCGATGGTGAAGACCGCGTGCTTCTTGGTGGGGGCAACGCCCTCCAAACTGCGGACATCGGCGAACTCGGGGTTGTTGATGATGATGCCGATGGCCTTGGCGGTATCCATGGAGGAGCCGCCGCCAATGGTCACGATGCAGTCTGCCTCAGCGGCCTTGAAGGCTGCCACACCGTCCTGCACATTGGCGATGGTGGGGTTGGGCTTGATCTCGCTGTACGCGGTGTAGGCGAAGTTTGCAGCATCCAGCAGGTCCGTGACCTTCTTGGTGACGCCGAACTTGATGAGGTCGGGGTCAGAGCAGACGAAAGCCTTCTTGTAGCCGCGGGCCGTCAGCTCGGGCACGATGTTCTCGATTGCGCCGTGGCCGTGGTAGGAAACCGTGTTCAGTACAATGCGGCCAGCCATAATCGTTATCCTCCAGTTTTTTTCCCTCCGCCGTCTGCGGAGGTTCTTTCTTCTACTTTACCACATTGTTAAAAAACATTCAATGTCAAATTTTTATGATTTCCATAAATATTTCGTGAGAAAAGAAAAAAGGGCTGCCAAGCAGCCCCGTTTTCTTCGTTATGTACTTGTTACCACAGCCGGATGACCTTGATGACGCCCTCGGCCTTGTCGCGGGCCAGTTCCAGATGGTGCTGGAGGGCATCCGCCGCCGTGTTCCAGTTGTCCTTCAGGGCCGCGTCCAGGATCTGCAGATGCTCCTCGCAGGTCTGCTCCTGATTGATCATGCTTACCTTGCCGGTCATGATGCGGAACCGGGTGTTCAGGCCGGTGATGCGGTCGTAGGCCGAACGCAGATACTTGTTGGGCAGGGTACTCATAAGCAGCTCGTGGAAATCATCGTCCGACTTGCAGAAATCATCGATCCGCTCCGGGTGATGCATCAGCTCGGTGTACTCTTCCAGCAGCTCCCGGGGGATGCTGCTGCCGTAGGTGCGCAGGGCATAGGGCTCCACCAGCAGGCGCATCTCGAACATGCTGTGGACATCCTCCTCGGTGATGCCGGCCACCATCAGGCCCTTCTTGGGCAGGATAGTGATCAGCCCCTCCTGCTCCAGACGCCCCAGTGCATCCCGCATGGGGGTGCGGCTGATGTTGCCCATCTCCGCACAGAGTTTCTGCTCGTTCAAAAATTCATTGGGACGGTACTCACAGTTCAGGATCTTGGTTTTCAGGTACTGGTAAGCCTGTAGCTTCAGGCTCAGCTTCGTCTGAGTTTCCATCTCTCTCATCGCGTCTTCTCCTATTATAGCATCCGGATCACACAGACGACACAAAGCCGCCCGGAGGGGCAGCTTGTATCCCTTAAATAATCCAAGTTTTTATCTGTATCCATTATCCCATATCTGGATATAGTTTACAAGACTTTTTGAAAAGTTTGGGAGCTTTTCCCTTTTGCACAGATATCCTGTATTCTTTTGCCATAATTTGAACAAGTTTTTTGTGCTTGTTGCCAGTGTTTTCCTCTTGTTTTGCATCATTGCATAATTTGTGGTATATTTGATGCAGAAAGGAAGGATGTCACCATGCCCCGGAGCGGCGGATACAACACCAGGACCCGGCAGCTGATCCTGGATTACCTCATCAACAACCGGCAGCACGCCGTCAGCGCGTCCAACATTCTCGAACATCTGGAGGCCGAAGGCGCCAGCCCCAACCCCACCACAGTCTACCGTTATCTGGACAAGCTGGCGGGCGAGCAGCGCATCATGAAATATGTGGCCGACAAGGGCGAAAAGGCGGTGTTCCAGTATGTGGACGAGGAGCGGCACTGCCGGGAACACCTGCACCTGAAATGTGTGCAGTGCGGCCGCATCTATCATCTGGACTGCCATTTCATGGACGAAGTGCGGGCCCATCTGATGGCGGAACACGGGTTCACCCTGCAGTGCGAGGGCAGCGTTTTATACGGATTGTGCCGCCACTGCGCACAAAAAGCGGGGCCGGAAGGACAAACCGCACAAAAATGCGCCTGCTGTGTTGACACGGAGAAAAAAGCCGTGATACAATTCAGGCAAGAAAAGCGTTGACCGGGAAAAGTAAGGGTTCAATGTCCTCTTCCAGAGAGTGCGGGCCGGTGGAAGCCGCACAGAGAACGAGCCCCGAACGAACCCCCGTGAGCTTCGTCCTGAACCCGCTGCGGGCGGCAAGTAGGGACCGACGGCAGCCGCTCGTTATCGCGGCAGTGCTTTCAACGGGGAGAGTACACAAAAGTGACTGGCAGGGTCTCTGCCGGTAATTTAGGTGGCACCACGGATACGGCAGCGATTCGTCCTAGCTATGGGATGAATGCTGCCGTATTTTTATTTTTATCGTTTTTGCACAAGAGGGGTAAGAAGTATGTGTTGTGTTATGGGTTATACGGGGCACGACCTGAGTGCCGAAAAATTCAAAGAGTATCTGCTGCGCACCGTGGACCGCGGACCGGACGACCAGCGGGTGGTGGAGGGTCCCTACGGCCTGATGGGCTTCGGCCGGCTGGCCATCATGGGCCTGACCCCGGAGGGGATGCAGCCCTTCTACCGCGGGGCCGACTGCGTGGTCTGCAACGGCGAGCTGTACGGCTTCCGCTTTGAGAAGGAGATCCTGAAGCGCCGGGGCTATCAGTTCCACTCCGACTGCGACTGCGAGATCCTGCTGCCGCTCTACTATGAGTACGGGCTGGATATGTTCCGCCACATGGACTCGGAGTTTGCTCTGATTCTGTACGATTCCCGCAAGGACCGTCTCATCGCCGCCCGGGACCCCATCGGTATCCGGCCGCTGTTCTACGGCTACTCCAAGTCCAGCCACCAGATCGCCTTTGCTTCCGAGATGCAGAACCTGATCGGCTGGTGCGATGAGATTCGCCCCTTCCCCATCGGCAGCTACTACTGCGACGGCCGCTTTGTACGCTACGAGGACATTGCCGATGTGCCCGCCCCCATGCAGGACGATATGCCCACCATCCTGCAGAACATCCGCGAGAAGCTGATCGCCGGTGTGGAAAAGCGGCTGGACGCCGATGCACCCGTGGGCTTTCTGCTTTCCGGCGGGCTCGACTCCTCCTTGGTGTGCTCCATTGCCGCCAAGAAGCTGGGTAAGCCCATCCGCACCTTTGCCATCGGCATGGACACCGATGCCATCGACCTGAAATACGCCCGCCAGACTGCGGACTATCTGGGCAGCGAGCACCACGAGATCATCATCAACCGGGACATCGTCATCAACAGCCTGGAAGAGGTCATCCGGCTGCTGGGCACCTGGGATATCACCACCATCCGGGCCAGCATGGGTATGTATCTGCTGTGCAAGGCCATCCACGAGCAGACCGACGTCCGCGTCCTGCTGACCGGCGAGATCTCGGATGAGCTGTTCGGCTACAAGTACACGGATTTCGCCCCCAGCGCCGAGGCCTTCCAGCAGGAGGCCCAGAAGCGGGTCCGGGAGCTGCACATGTACGACGTGCTGCGGGCCGACCGGTGCATTTCCGCCAACTCCCTCGAGGCCCGGGTACCCTTCGGCGACCTCGACTTTGTCCGCTACGTCATGGCCATCGATCCGGAAAAGAAGCTGAACAGCTACGGCAAAGGGCAAGTACCTGCTGCGCAAAGCCTTTGAGGGCGACTGGCTGCCGCCGGAGATCCTCTGGCGCGAGAAGGCCGCCTTCTCCGACGCCGTGGGCCACTCCATGGTGGACGACATCAAGGAGTACGCCGAGAGCCTCTATACCGACGAGGAGTTCCAGCTCCGCCGGGCAAACTATTCGGCTCACTGCATGCCCTTCACCAAGGAGAGCCTGCTGTACCGGGAGATCTTCGAGAAGTACTACCACGACCAGAGCCGCACCATCGTGGACTTCTGGATGCCCAACAAGGCATGGCCCGGCTGCAACGTCAACGACCCCTCCGCCCGTGTGCTGGCAAACTACGGTGCCTCCGGCGTGTAAGCCTTTCCCACCGATACAGCAAACCCGGGACTGCACAGGCAGCCCCGGGTTTTTGTTACTCCAGATTCAGTTTGTTTTTCATCAGCCAGCGGGTCAGGAAGAAGTAGACCGCCGCAAAGGCTGCCGCCAGAAGGAAGATCAGGAAGCCGCCCCAGCTGTTCCCGCTCACCGTGAGGACGAAGGGCGTCACACTGTCATCCAGCAGGGTATCGGTCAGCAGGGACACGCCGTTCATTCCAAGGGTCTCCAGTTTGTTCTGGAGGATGTTCATCCCCACGAAGGCCAGGATCCCGGCGATGGTGAAATGACGCTTGAACTGGTGCGCGATCATGCAGGCGGCGTAGATGCAGAGGATCGTTCCGGCCAGCCGTGCCAGACCGCCCAGCACCGACCAGAGCAGGTCCAGCCAGATCGAAGCCCCCAGCTGCTGTTTCAGCTCGCGCCACATCGTCCGCAGGCTGTTCCAGTCCAGCGAATCCATCATTCCCGGCTCGAACACGCCGATGCCGACCATCACCGTGATGCAGACGATGCCCAGAAGGATGCTGACCACCACCCACACCATGCTGGTGATGAGTTTGGAGAGGATGAGCTGGGCCTCCGTCACGGGCAGGGTGTGCATCAGGTAGCCCTCCCGGCCCAGCAGGTTCTTTGTGAACCGCTGGATGGTCGTCACAAAGCAGAGTACCGCAATGGCGGCAATGACGGCCGCATAGACGATGGAGAGGATCACCGTGAACTGCCAGAGCCCGGTATTGCTGGGCAGCAGGGTCTGGCCCCGGCACGACAGACCCAGTACAACGGACAGGAGAGCCAGCGCCAGATACAACCCGCCGTAAACACGGCTGGTGGCCTTGAACTCATATTTCAGCAACTGTTTCAACATTTGAATCCCTCCCGGAAATACTCGTCCACGCTCTTGCCCTCGGTCTCCCGGATCTCATCCACAGTGCGGTGGGCAAAGATCTTTCCCTCTTTCAGGAAGATGGCCTCGTCCAGCACCGGCTCGATGTCCTCGATCAGGTGGGTGGAGATGACCACGGTGGCGTCCTTGCGGTAGTTGGAAATGATGGTGTTCAGGATGTAGTCCCGGGCGGCGGGGTCCACGCCGCCGATGGGTTCATCCAGCAGGTAGAGCCGGGCCTCCCGGCTCATGGCCAGCACCAGCTGGACTTTCTCCTTATTGCCCTTGGAGAGGGTCTTGAGCCGGGCTTTGGGGGCGATCTCCAGCCGGGCCAGCATTTCCTCCGCCCGGGCTGCGTCAAAGTCGGCGTAGAAGTCGCGGAACATCCCCACCAGCTCCTCCACCCGCATCCAGTCCGGGAGCCAGTCGGCGTCCGGCAGGTAGGAGACCAGCGCCTTGGTGTCCGGCCCCGGGGCCATCCCGGCCACCCGGATCGTGCCCTCCGTAGGCTGCAGCAGACCGTTGGCCAGCTTCATCAGGGTAGTCTTGCCGCTGCCGTTGGGTCCCAGCAGGCCCACGATGCGGCCGAAGTCCAGCGACAGATCCACATTATCCAGCGCCAGCTTCTCCCCGCTGTATTTTTTGGTCAGATGTTCACAGGTCAGGACCTTACTCATGCTGTTCTTCCTCCTTTGCGTCCCAGTGTTCCAGCAGGGCTGCCGCCTTTTCCGGGGTGTAGCCGATGCTGTTCATCTTCTTCAGAAATTCTTCCGCGATCTCATGGGCGGCGGCGGCCCGAAGCTGTTCGATCAAATCCGTATCCTCCGTTACAAAACGGCCCGATGTGCGCTCGGTGCGCACAAGGCCTTCCATTTCCAGCTGAGCCAATGCCCGCTGCATGGTGTTCGGGTTGACCCCGCAGCGGCAGCCAGGTCCCGGACCGACTCCAGATGGCCCCCGGGCGGATAGCTCCCCGCCAGGATCTTCGCTTTGAGCCGTTCCACCAGCTGGGCGTAGATCGGGCGGCCGGAGTCAAACTGTTCTCCCATCGTTCTGTCTCCTTTCGTATTGCAGTGTCTAGTACAATAATACACATTTTCTGCCTTCTGTCAAGGGGGGAATTTTGCAAAAAGCTCCCTTTTTCTGGGAAACGCAAAAAAGCCCCCGAAGGGCAGAGTTTTCACAGTTCTGCGGCCCTTCGGGGGCTTCGGTTCTTTTCAGGGAAACAGGCGCTTACTGCTGCTCCTGTGCAGCGCGCTTGGCCTCCAGTGCCAGAATGGCATCCCGGCGGCTCAGGTTGATACGGCCCTGCTGGTCGATGTCGGTGACCTTGACCACGATGGCATCGCCCACGGCGACCACATCCTCCACCCGCTCGACCCGCTTGGTGTCCAGCTTGGAGATGTGGACCAGACCTTCCTTGCCCGGTGCGATCTCGACGAAGGCGCCAAAGTTCATCAGGCGGGTGACCTTGCCCTTGTAGATGGCACCGATCTCCGGGTCCTCCACAATGGTCTTGATGGTGAAGATGGCCCGCTTTGCGTCCTCCTGATCCACGGCGGAGACGAACACATGGCCGTCCTCCTGCAGGTCGATCTTGCACTTCCAGTTGGGGCAGATCTCCTGAATGACCTTGCCGCCCTTACCGATCACGTCCTTGATCTTGTCGGTGGGGATCATCATACTGAACATCTTGGGAGCCCAGCGGCTCAGCTCCTCACGGGGCTGTGCGATTACGGGCTTGATGATCTCATCGAGGATGTACAGACGGCCCTTGCGGCATTTCTCAAAGGCCTCGGCAATGATATCGTAAGTCAGGCCGTCGATCTTGATATCCATCTGAATGGCGGTGATGCCGCGGCGGGTGCCGCCCACCTTAAAGTCCATATCGCCGTGGAAGTCCTCCACGCCCTGAATGTCCAGCATGGTCATCCAGCGGTCGCCTTCAGTCACGAGGCCGCAGGAAATACCAGCGACGGGGGCTTTGATGGGAACGCCTGCCGCCATCAGGGCCAGAGTGGAGCCGCAGATAGAAGCCTGGGAGGTGGAACCGTTGGAGGAAAGCACTTCCGACACACAGCGGATGGTGTAGGGGAACTCTTCCAGAGAGGGCAGCACGGGCACGAGGGCGCGCTCAGCCAGTGCGCCGTGGCCGATCTCGCGGCGGCCGGGGCTGCGGGGCGCGCGGGCCTCACCCACCGAGTAGGGCGGGAAGTTGTAGTGATGGATGTAGCGCTTGGTCTGCTCGTCGGTCAGGTCGTCCATCAGCTGGTTATCCTTGGTGCCGCCCAGGGTGCAGGTAGTCAGCACCTGGGTCTGGCCGCGGGTGAACATACCGGAACCGTGGACCCGGGGCAGGATGCCCACTTCGGCAGCCAGCGGACGGATCTCGTTGATGCCGCGGCCGTCCACGCGCTTGCCCTCATCCAGCAGCCAGCGGCGGACCACATACTTCTGCATCTTGTAGCTGACGAGGTCGAGATCGGCCTCCGACAGGTCGGGGTACTCGGCAGCGATCTTGTCCATGATGGGCAGCAGAGCCGCATCCCGGACGTTCTTGTCGTCGGTGTCCATGGCAGCTTTGAAGTCGTCCAGATACTTGTTCTGGATGGCATGGAACACGTCCATATCCAGACCCACGACCTGGAAGTCGATCTTCGGCTTGCCGCGCTCGGCAACGATGCTGGTTGATGAAGGTGATGGTCTTCTTGATTTCTCCACGTGAGCGGCCTTGATGGCCTCCAGCATGGTGGCCTCATCCACCTCGTTGGCACCGGCCTCGATCATGACGATCTTGTCCATGGTGGCGGCAACGGTCAGGGCCAGGTCGCTCTTCTTCCGCTGCTCCTGGGTGGGGTTCAGGACGATCTCGCCGTCCACCAGACCCACCTGCACACCGCCGATGGGGCCCTTCCAGGGGATATCGGACACGGCAGTGACCAGGGATGCACCGATCATACCGGCGATCTCAGGGCTGCAGTCCGGGTCCAGGCTCATGACGGTCATGGTGATGCAGACATCGTTGCGCATCTCTTTGGGGAACAGCGGGCGCATGGGACGGTCCACCACGCGGCTGGTGAGAATGGCGTTCTCGCCGGGGCGGCCTTCACGGCGCATGAAGCTGCCGGGAATGCGGCCCACCGCGTAGAGCTTTTCCTCAAACTCCACGTTCAGGGGGAAGAAGTCCACGCCTTCGCGGGGCTTGGGGCTCATCACCACGTTGCACAGCACGCAGGTCTCGCCGTAGCGGATCAGGGCGCTTGCGTTGGAGAGGCCGCACATCTTGCCCATCTCGACCTTGAACGGACGGCCAGCCAGCGTGGTCTCGTAGACCTTGAAGTTGTCAAAGGTCTCTTTGCGGGAACCAAATTCGATAGCCATTTGGTTTTGCCTCCTTTGTCCTTTTAGGGGTTATCTTCTTATCTTCCAAAAGGCAGCGGCCAGCGCATCATAGCAATAAAGCCAACGTCCCCCGTGCCTTTTTACCATGGGGCACAGGCGCTCGATTTACTGCTGCAACGCGCAGCAGCGGCCTGTTGTTCCTCAAAAAGAGCAAAGGGCAGGCACCACAGTTGCGGTACCTGCCCTCTGTTTTCTATTACTTACGCAGACCCAGGGTTGCGATCAGAGCACGGTAACGCTCGATGTCCTTCTTCTGGAGGTAGGCCAGCAGATTGCGGCGGCGGCCAACCATCTTCATCAGACCACGGCGGCTGTGGTGATCGTTCGGGTTCTTCTTCAGATGCTCGTTCAGCTCGTTGATGTGAGCGGTCAGCAGAGCGACCTGAACCTCGGGGGAGCCAGTGTCCTTCTCGGTCAGAGCGACTTTGGCCATAACTTCCTGCTTGTTCATAGTAACAGTACCTCTTTATTAAAATTTTATTTGCCGTCGGCACAGAATGCGGGAAAACGGTACTCCCAAATGGGCATACTCCCAGCCCCGTGCCGCGGTAACATGGCTAGTATAACAGAAATCCGTGCAAAAAGCAAGAAAAAAATTTTACTATGCTTTTTTTTGCAAAATAGGCCGATCCCTCAGCGGGCGCGCCGGGCTGCATGGTCGATGCAGGCCCGCAGCTGGTCCAGGGTGTCGAACTTCTTGCTGGGGCCCAGATAGGCATAAAACTCCACCACCGGGTCGGTACCGTACAGATCGCCGGAAAAATCCGGGATAAAGGTCTCGCAGGTCACCTTGGTCTCGTCCGAATTGACAGTGGGCCGGGTCCCCAGGCCGGTGGCCGAGGGATACCAGGTATCACCGATCCGGGTGCGGGTGATATAGATGCCGAAGCGGGGCATCTGGAACCCTTCCGGATAGATCTGGTTGATGGTGGGCACCCCCAGGGTATGGCCCAGCCCGGCTCCGCGCTGCACGGCGAACCGGATGGCGTAGGGCATCCCCAGCATGGCGTTGGCCGCCGGGATATCCCCGCCTTCCAGCGCCGTGCGGATGCGGGTGGAGGACACCGGCTTTTCCTCAAACTGTGCCATGGGCACCACCACCACCTCCACCCCAGCGGGGCGCAGAGCTTCCTTCAGCAGCTCCGGGGTCCCGGCGGCCTTGGCCCCAAAGGTAAAGTTTTCGCCGCAGAACAACGCCTTGGCGTGGCAGTCCTGCACGATGCCGTACACGAACTGCTCCGGGGTCATGGCGCGGATCTCCTCAAACTCGGGGCAGAGGTAATACTCCACCCCCAGACTTGCGATCAGGGCATGCTTGTCCTCGGTGGAGAGCAGGCGGCGGCCCTTCATTTTGCTGTCAACAGGCAGCTTGAAGGTGAACACCGCCGGGGCAGCGCCGTGGGCCTTTGCCCACTCCACTGCTCCCTCAATGACGGCACGGTGGCCGATGTGGATGCCATCGAAGTAGCCCATGGCAACAGCAGTGCCGCCCTCATGTTCCAGCGCCAGCGGCGAAAGAGATGAAACGATTTTTGGCATTGGTCGTCAAAAGTTCCTTTCCACGAACAGCTTTTTCCACCTTGAGTACGCCCCCGTTCACCACATTGGCCAGACCCAGAAACTGCCCGGCGGCATTCCGCACCCGGTAGCGCCCGTCTGCCGCGGGATAGCGGCTGGTGGGGCACCCGTTGTACAGGTGCTGCTCCACCTGCTCGTCCGCCACCAGCAGCGGCAGGCTGGCGAACACGCTCTCCACCGGCAGCATCAGCGCCTGCAGGGCCTCGGGCCCTGCCTCCTTTGCCGCCTGGATCTCTTCCAGCGTGTGGGCATCGGCTTCGGAATACACCCCGGCGGCCACGCGTGCGCTCCACGTTTTGCCCTCCCGGGCCAGCTTGTACAAGGGCTGGCCGTTGATCTTGACCGCCGAATACATGGGCGGCGTCTGCATCTGCGGGCCGACAAACCGGGGCAGCACTTCCAGCAGTTCCTTCTCTCCCGCCGTCACCGGGACGGTTCTCCAGCACCGTGCCGGTGATATCGCCGGTATCGGTGCGCTGGCCCAGCTTCAGGACGGCGCGGTAGGTCTTGGTGTGGTCCAGCTGAAGGTCAACGGCCTTGCTGGCCCCGCCGCAGAACACCGGCAGAACACCGGTCGCCATGGGGTCCAGCGTACCGCTGTGGCCCAGCTTCCGGGTGCCCAGAATGCCCGGAGCTTGGCGATGACGTCGAAGCTGGTCCAGTCCGTGGGCTTGTCCACGATGAGAATGCCCTGCATCATGCTTCCCCGGCTGCGGTGCATCAAGAACTGCTTCCACCTCAGCCAGGATCGCGCTCTTGGCGTTGTCCAGATTGCCCAGCAGCTCGCAGCCTGCGGCGCGGCTATGGCCGCCGCCGCCCAGACGCCGGGCGATGGCGCAGGCGTCCACCTCATCGGTGGTGCGCACGCTGATTTTATAGCTTCCGCCGGGCTGCTGGCGCAGGGTCAGGCCCACCTCCACGCCCTCAATGCTGATGGGCAGGCTGGTCAGCTCTTCCAGATCCGCCGGGTCCACCCGGCTCTGCTCGATCTCATCCCGCGTCAGGTAGATCAGGGCGCAGCGGCCGTCCAGATGATATTCCAGATGGTTCCGGGCGATCCGCTCGGCCTCCATCCGCTCCCGGGGCTTGGTGTCGAAGAGCAGGGTGTTCAGCTCCTCCACATGGGCCCCGGCCTCCATCAGCTTTGCCGCCACGATGTGGGTGTTGGCCGTGGTGGACGAGAACTTGAAGCAGCCGGTGTCCGTGGACAGGCCGGTGTACAGGCAGTCGGCGATGTGGGGGTGATCTCCACGCCCATGGCGCAGATCACCTCATACAGCAGCTCCGCAGCGGCGGCGCGCTGCCGTCCAGCAGGGTGAACTCGGCATAGCCGCTGTTGCCCTGCATGGTGGTCGATGCACAGATCCACATGGCGGGTGTACTGGGGCACCCCGCCGCCCTCGCCGAACAGCTGGACGCTGGCAACGTCCACAGCCACCACGATCTGCGGCTCAAATTCGCCCTTGAACAGGCGGGGGTTGGTAAATGCGTACCGGCCGGGGATGGGGTCGGCGCAGAGCACGGCTGCGTGTTTTTTCCAGTGCAAGCAGCGCATAATAAAGGGCGCTGCCGCAGCCGACCGTATCGCCGTCCGGGTTTTTGTGGCACAGAATCAAAATGTCATCCGCAGCGAGAAGCTTTTCCGCCATCTGCTGTACATTCAGCTGTTCTGTCATCCCATGTTCCATCCTTTCCGCAAGGCTGATTATTCCTCGGTCTCTTCCGGCTGGCTGGTTTCCTCAGCGTCACCGTTCACGTTCAGCGTGCGGAGCAGCTCATTGATGTGGGCTGCGTAGGCGGCACCGTCGTCCTCCACAAAGATGAAGCGGGGTGCCTTGCGGATGTGCATCTTCTTGCTGACCTCGGTGCGCACATGACCGGAGGCCCGGTTCAGTGCCTCGATGGCGGGCTTGGGGCCGTCCTCGCGGCCCATCACGCTCACATAGACCTTTGCAACATCCAGGTCAGGTGTCACATCCAGACGGGTGACGGTCAGCAGACCGCCCTCCAGGCGGGGGTCCTTCAGCCGTCCGATGATGGCAATGACCTCACGCTTCATATCCTGGGCAAGACGACCCATATTTTTCTGAGACATAGCTTCTCCTCTAAAACAAAATCCCTCAGTCTCGCTTGCGCTCGACAGCTCCCCTAATGGGGGTGCCTTTGGCATAAAGATGAGGCTTCACCCGGCTGCCAAGGCCTCCCCTACTAGGGGAGGTGGCATTGCGAAGCAATGACGGAGAGGTTTAATCCGTTCCTTAGTCCCGATATTCTTCCATCTTGAAGGCCTCGTATACGTCGCCTTCTTTGACATCGGCAAACTTTGCCAGCGTAACGCCGCACTCGTAGCCCTCGGCCACTTCCTTGGCATCATCCTTGAAGCGCTTCAGAGATGCGATCTCGTCCTCCGTGATGACGATGCCGTCACGGACAACGCGCACCTTGCTGTCGCGGGTGATCTTGCCGCTGGTCACGCGGCAGCCTGCAACGGTGCCCACGTTACTGATCTTGTAGACCTGACGGACCTGCAGCTCGCCCAGTGCGACCTCGCGGAACTTGGGAGCCAGCATACCCTTCATAGCGTCGGTGACATCGTTGATGGCATCGTAGATGACGCGGTACATCCGCATCTCGACCTTGGTGGCAGCGGCTTCTTCCTTGGCCACGTTGTCGGGGCGGACATTGAAGCCGATGATGATGGCGTTGGAGGCATCGGCCAGGTCAACGTCGGACTTGCTGATGGCACCGACACCGGCGTGGATGACGCGGACGCGCACCTCATCATTGGAGATCTTCTCCAGGCTCTGCTTGACGGCCTCGGCGGAGCCCTGCACATCAGCCTTGACGACAATGGCCAGCTCCTTCATATCGTTCTGTGCCATCTGGCTGAACAGGTTATCCAGAGTGACCTTCTGGAAGGGAGGAGAACTGCTTCTCCTTGGCAGCGGCAATGCGCTGCTCTGCCAGCTCACGGGCCAGACGCTCGTCGGCAACGGCCTCGAACAGGTCGCCGGCGGCGGGCACCTCGGTCAGGCCGGTGATCTCCACGGGGGTGGAGGGGCCGGCCGTCATCAGCTGCTGGCCCTTATCGTTGCGCATGGTACGCACACGGCCCACAGCGGTACCGGCAATGATGACAGCCCTTGCATGCAGGGTACCGTTCTGCACCAGAATGGTGGCGATGGGGCCCTGGCCCTTGTCCAGACGGGCTTCCACCACGGCGCCCTTGGCGCGGCGGTTGGGGTTGGCCTTCAGCTCCATGACCTCGGCCTCCAGCGCGATGCGCTCCAGCAGGTCGCTGATGCCCATGCCGGTCAGTGCGGAGACGGGGATGCAGGCCACATCGCCGCCCCAGTCCTCGGTGATGATGCCGTACTTGGTCAGACCCCCCATGACACGCTCGGGGTTGGCGGTGGGCTTATCCATCTTGTTGATCGCCACGATGACCTTGACGTTGGCAGCCTTGGCGTGGTTGATGGACTCCACGGTCTGGGGCATGATGCCGTCATCGGCAGCGACCACCAGAACTGCAATATCGGTCATGTTGGCGCCGCGGGCACGCATGGCAGTGAAAGCCTCGTGGCCCGGGGTATCCAGGAAGGTGATCAGGCTGTCGTTGATCTTGACCTGATAAGCACCGATGGCCTGGGTGATGCCGCCGGCCTCGCCTGCGGTGACGTTGGTCTTGCGGATGGCATCCAGGATGCTGGTCTTACCGTGGTCGACGTGACCCATGACGCAGACAACGGGAGGACGGGTGACCAGATCTTCCTGGGCATCCTCTTCCTGAGTGAACAGGCGCTCCTCAATGGTGACATGGACCTCGTGCTCCACCCTGGCGTGGAACTCCTCAGCCAGCAGGGCGGCGGTATCGAAATCAATGACGTCGTTGATAGTGTGCATCTCGCCCATCATCATGAACTTGGCAATGACCTTGCCGGCCTGCTGCTTCAGGCGGGCAGCCAGTTCGCCAACGGTGATCTCGTCGGGAATCGAGACCTTGAGCTGCGCCTTGCGGGCCTTCTCCAGCTGGATGCGCTGCAGGCGCTCGAACTCGGTCTCCCGCTTGCCCTTCTGGAACTGCTGGCGCTGACGCTGGCCGCGCTGGGTGAACTTCTGCTTGTTGCCCTGCGGGGTGGGCTTGCGGCGGTTCTCGGTGTTCTTGGTGGAAGCCAGATCGTCGTAACGGGCATCGAAGCGGTCCACGTTCATATCCACGGTGCGGGTATCCACGGTGACCTGGTTGTCCTCGCGGCGGACGGAGACGGCCTGTGCCGGGGCTGCGGAAGCCTTGGCACCGGTCTCGCGGGCCAGCTCGCTGAGGGAACGGTCTTCTCCTCGCGCTTCTTGTGCTGCTCGTTCTTCTTCTCGCCGTGCTTGTTGTTATTGTTGTTGGCCTTGGGCTGCTCTGCCTTGGCGGCAGGCTTTGCCTCGGGCTTCTTTTTTTCGGCCTTGGGCTCCGGCTTCTTCTCGGCCTTCTTGGCGGGCTGGGCCGGCTGCTTTGCGCTATTCAGGAACTCGTCCAGGCTGGCAACGCTGTTGTCCTTGCTGAATTTCTCCAGCAGGTAGTTCAGCTCGTTCTCTTCCAGGGTGGAGCTGTTCTTCTTGCCGGTGCTGCCCATGGCAGTCAGTTCATCCAGGACCTTCTTTGCCGAAACATTCAGGTCCTTTGCAAAATCGCTCACTTTATATTTTACGATCATTCGCTCATGTCCTCCTCATTTTTGATTGCCCCGCAGTCCGAAAGACGGTCAAAGCAGAGCTTTGCGAGGTTGCGGTCGGTCACCGCGTAAACAGCCACAGGCTTGCGGCTGATATCTGCCAGCGGTCCTGCGTCAGCGGCATGGTGATCACATCCACCAGGTCGCCCACAGCATAGTTCAGGCGCTGCACGGTCTTTGCACTGGCATCCGATGCCACCATGACCAGCCACGCCTTGCTCTTGACGCAGGCATCCTCCACGGCGTCGAAGCCCATGGTCAGGGGCTCCGGCCTTGCGGCAGAGGCTCAGCGCCTGGAACAGCGCCTCCTCCGGGGAAAGCCTGGGCTTTTCAGGGGTGTTCTTATGCTTCGCCATTCGGCTGGGCCTCCTTTTCCACGTCGGCCAGCTGGGCAGCCAGCGCATCGTATACTTCGGCGGGAACCGGCTGCTCAAAGCAGCGCTCCAGCGCCTTTTTCTTTTTGGCCTTTGCCAGGCAGGCCGGGTCCGGGCAGAGGTAGGCTCCGCGGCCCGGTTTCTTGCCCACGGGGTCGATGCTGATCTCGCCGCTGGGGGCGCGCACCACCCGCACCAGTTCCTTCTTGGGGCGGCTGGTCATGCAGCCGATGCACTGGCGGGCAGGGATCTTCTTTTGTGCCATCCGATTTCCCTCCTTCGGGTGTGGTCCGACCGCTCTTACTCAGCGTCTCCGGTCTTGGGCTCGGCAGCCTTGGGTTCCTCGTCCTCGCCGTAATAGCCGCTCTCGGGGCAGATATCGATGTTGTAGCCGGTCAGGCGTGCGCACAGGCGGGCGTTCTGGCCCTTGTTGCCGATGGCAAGGCTCGGCTGCTGGTCGGGCACGGTGACGCGGCAGGAGCGGGTCTCGCCGTCCAGAATCTCCACGTTCACCACATTGGCAGGGCTCAGGGCAGCGGAGATGAACTCGGAGACATCCTCGCTCCACTTCACGATGTCGATCTTCTCGCCGCCCAGCTTCTCGACCACGGCAGCCACACGGTCGCCGTGGGGGCCGATGCAGGCGGAGACGGGGTTGACGTTAGCGTCCTTGCTCCACACAGCCATCTTGGTGCGGGCACCGGCCTCGCGGCTGATGGCCTTGATCTCCACGGTGCCGTCGTAGATCTCGGGCACTTCCAGCTCGAACAGGCGCTTGACCAGACCCGGGTGGGTACGGCTGATCATGACGCGGGCACCGCGGTCGCCGCTGAGGACGTCCACCACATAGACCTGCAGGGTCTGACCCTCGGTATAGGTCTCGCCGGGCACCTGCTCGTTGCGGGGCAGGATCGCCTCGCCGCCCTTGCCCAGATCCACGGCCACGATGCCCTTCTCGGGGTCCACACGGGTAACGGTGGCCTGCACGATGTCATGGGCGCGGGACTGGATCTCGCTGAGCTGCTGGCTGCGCTCGGCCTCCCGGATGCCCTGACGGATGACCTGCTTTGCGGTCTGAGCGGCGATGCGGCCGAAATCCTTGGTCTTGAGGGGGGTCACCACGCGGTCGCCGATCTGGTAGCTCTTCCGGATCTTCTGGGCCTCGGTGATGCCGATCTCGGCGTGCTCATCGTACCAGTCCTCGTCTGCCACAACGTTCTGGATCAGGGCAACGTTGAACTGACCGGAGGCGGGGTCGATCTCCACCATGACGTTGTCGTCCTCGACCTCATAGTTCTTCTTCACAGCGATCACGATGGCAGCCTTGATCTTCTCGATCAGGTACTCTGCGGTGATGCCGCGCTCGTGCTCCAGCATGGAGAGAGCTTCAAAAAATTCATTGTTCGCTGCAGCCATTTTTCGGGTTCCTCCTAAATGTTTTTGTTCTCTCGTTTCTCAAAACAGGTCTTCGTCGTCGCACAGACGCACCGTGCTGGCGGCGGCAAGTTCAAATTTCACGGGGCCTGCCGGGGTGTCCACCGTAACGGTATTGCCCTCGCGGCCCAGCAGGATGCCGGAGAATTCCTTCGCGCCCTGCTCATTGGCCCGGTACAGCTTCACGCTGACCTTCTGGCCCTTCAGGGCTTCGTAGTGCTCCGGGCGGGTCAGCTTCCGGCCCAGGCCGGGGCTGCCGACTTCCAGATAATAGCTCTGTTCGATGGGGTCTGCTGTCCAGAATGGGGTCCAGCGCATGGGACACATCGGCACAGGTGTCGGTGTCCATGGCGGTGCCGTCCGTTTTGTCGATCAGCACACGGAGATACCAGTCCGGACCTTCCTTTTCAAATACGACATCCCACAGGCGCAGACCCATGCCCTCCACGGTAGGGCGGACAAGCGCTTCGACTCTCTGGGCGGTATTGCCGCCAGACTGCTTCGCCATAAAAAACCTCCAGACAAACAAGAAACGCGGACCTTGCGGCCCACGTTTCAGGTTAAGTTATATCGTACTACTAGAATATAGCATACTTCCGGCAATTATGCAAGGGGTTTTCCAAAAATAAGCCGTGATGCCGTTTTTGCCCCGGCCCGCCGGGCTGCTGCGTGGGCGCAGACAGCCATTCGGCCGTGGGCTGCGCCCCTTTACAGGACCCACACGCCGTCCTGGAACAGCTCCACGATCCGGCCGTCGCGGCACTTGCCGGTGATATGGCTGTCCTCTGCGCCGATCATGACGTCCTCATGGATGGCGGACTGGTTCATGCCGCGCACCAGCAGCTGCTCTTTGGTCAGGCTGGTGCCCTCCGCGGTGGTGCCGGGATAGCTGGCGCCGAACGCGATGTGGCAGGCGGCGTTCTCATCGAACAGGGTGCTGTAGAACAACGCACCACTGCGGTTGATCGGGCTGGAGGCCGGCACCAGCGCCACCTCGCCGATGGGCGGGAGCCCTCGTCCGTGTCCAGCAGCTGGCCCAGCAGCTCTTCGCCCTCTTCTGCGCCGTGCTCGATCACCTTGCCGTCTTTGAAGGTCACATGGAAGCCCTTGATGAGCTGTCCGTTGAAGACATAGGGCTTGGTGCCGTAGACGACGCCGTTCACCCGGTCCTTGTGGGGCGCGGTAAAGACCTCCTCGGTGGGGATGTTGGGCAGGAAGAACACGCCCTTTTCGCTCTTGCTTCCGGCGCTCTCCCAGATCGCCTGCTCGGCCAGGCCCACGGTCAGGTCGGTGCCGTTGCTGCTCTCGAAGTGGACGCTTTCCAGATCCAGCGCATTCATCTTGTCGCCCAGACTGGTCAGACGGTCCAGATGTGCCTGCCACTCGGCGACGGGGTCGCCGTTGGTCACGCGGCAGACATCAAAGATCAGCTGCCAGAGCTTTTCCACGGCGGCATCCGTATCCATCTCCGGGAACATCTTCTTTGCCCAGGGAATGCTGGGCATGGCCGCAATGGACCACTGGACCCTATCATTCATGGTGTACTCCCGCCAGGGTGCCATGAAGGCGCGGGAAGCCGCATTCACCCGGCTGATCTTGGCGCTGTCCAGCCCGGCATAGACCTCGGGGTCATCGGCGATCAGGTGCAGCACACAGACGCCGCCCTCGCTCTCGGCATAGTCCAGATAGCGGCGCAGCTGGTAAGGCTTGAAGTCCCGTAGGGGCCTCCTCGCTGCCCAGCTCCATCCGGCTGCGGGAAACGGCATTGTCGTTCCAGTCCACCTGCACGTCCGGGCACCGGCCTCAAAGCCGCTGCGGACGCACAGCCGCGCCAGCGGGGCTGCCTCCAGCGGGCAGCGGATGATCAGAGTCTGCCCCGGCTGGGGTTCACGCCCACCCGGACAATAAAATCAGCATATTTCTTCAAAAGCTCGTCAAAGTTTTTCACAAAAGGTTCCTTTCTGCCGCAGAAAACGGCATGGTTGTTTTGCCCTAAGTATACCCTCTTTTTTCAATTCTGTCCATCGGATAAAGGAAAACAGACACTTTCATCGTTGAAAAACGGGGAAACGTCTGCTATACCAACCTTGAGAGTGCTGTCCACATACGGTAAGCGGTCTGACCTTTCCGGCCCAAGCGTCGGGGAGGCGAATATTTTTGTCGTGCCCCTGACGCTCTGATGCGAAAGGGGCGATGCTCTATGACGCTATTGGAAACTTTAGCCCTGCTGACGCTGCTTGCAACCGTCGGCTTTGGCGTGTTCGATATCGCATGGAAAATTTTTTACACACAAAATGACCGCCCTCAGCGTCCAAACCTGAGCGGTCATTCTTTGTGAATAATTTGCCAGGAAGGTACTGACCGTTTGCCGGACAGCACTCTCTTTATCTATAAAGATACCACAGCCCCGCCGAAATTGCAACGGCGGGGCTGTGTATTTTTTACGGAAGAGCGTTTCTTTTAGAACTCGATTTTGCTCTCGATATAGCTCTTCAGCTCGGAAACGGGCATACGGACCTGCTCCATGGTATCGCGGTCACGGACGGTAACGCAGTTGTCAGCTGCGATGCCCTTGGCCTCGTCGCCCACGGTGTCGAAGTCCACGGTGATGCAGTACGGGGTGCCGATCTCGTCTTCTCGGCGGTAGCGCTTGCCGATGGAACCGGTATCGTCGTAATCCACCATGAAGTACTTACTCAGCTCGTTGCGGATCTCCATGGCCTTCTCGCCCAGCTTCTTGCTCAGGGGCAGCACGGCGCACTTGTAGGGAGCCAGAGCCGGATGCAGGTGCAGGACGGTACGGATGTCCTCCTTGCCCTTGCTGTCGGTCAGATGCTCCTCGTCGTAGGCCTCGCACAGGAAGGCCAGAGCCACACGGTCTGAGCCCAGCGAAGGCTCGATGACGTAGGGGATGTAGTGCTCGCTGGTCTCGCTGTCGAAGTACTCCAGGCTCTTGCCGGAGGCCTCCTG
>VOFC01001901.1_pt1 | contig 58001 bp, 66 predicted proteins | sample 5384161 | NCBI WGS metagenome assembly VOFC01 (sample SAMN12384722, study PRJNA508395) | human gut metagenome | isolation source: healthy gut B | host: Homo sapiens
GCAACATCACGACCGTGGGTCTCTACCGCGACATTCGCAAATGGCCGAAGCGCGACCGCAGATCGCCCAAATGCCATAAGAGCATCGTCAACTTCGATTGGCTCTCGCCCTTCTCCGTGGGAGAGATTCTGCGTGGCAAACGCATCCTGGAAAACCTCCGCCAGGCCTCCGGCGACAACGTCACCTCGTACAACTATCACGAGTATGTCATCAATGTTTGCACACGGACGCAACGTGCTGAATACGTCGCGAAAAAAAAATCGGCATTGAAACGCTATGCTGCAAAAAACTCTGCGACCCTGTGGTCAAAGCCCTGTTTCTCGCCTCGTTTCTATCACTCGTCATAGGATTTATAGGAAACGGATGCGCAGGAACGGTGGGATTGATTCTCACCGTGCTTCTTTATTTCGGGGTGATGCAGTGTATGGAAGATTATGTGGTACGTCGCCTCGTGAAATCCCAAAACACGGGAGACTTCTATCCCGTGAAAGTGTCGCGACACGGTAAAGTTTGCGAAATTCCGCGCAGCGAAGTAGTGAGCGGAGAGATAGTCTTTCTCGACCGTGGCGACGAAATACCCGCCGACGGCATATTGCTCGTTTCCCATGCGCTTGTCGTTGACGAATCAGCCGTTGCAGGAAATGCGTCAATAAGAAAATCAGCCGCCCCGAGCCATGCACCCGCCAATGAGCAGGCAACACTTCTGAGGGCATCAAAGGTGCTTGAAGGCGACGGCGTTATGCAGGTAACGGCTGTGGGAAACGACACTAAAATAACGGCACTGCAAAAATCGCTTTCCATAGACTATTCCGAATCCACCCCCTTTGGCAAACAGCTCGGACGCATTATTTCCGTAACAAGCCGCGCCGTGCTTTTCATGGCTCTCATATCGTTTCTACTGTTCACCGTGAAGGGCATAATGAATGTGAACTTCGGCACGGACAAATGGTGGAACGACGTGTTCGCAATACTTGTAAACAACTTCATGATGAGCAACGCCCTCATCATAATCACACTTCCCAAAGGACTGCCCTATCTGCTTTCAACCTGTATGGCTCTCAACTCTCGCCAAATGCAGAAAGAAGGAATAGTGGTGAGAAAACCGCAAGCCTGCGAGGAACTTAGCGCGGTAACAATGGTGTGCTGCGGAATTTCCAACTTTATAAGCCAGAACAATCTCTGTGTTGCCGACATGAAATACTATGGTGCCAAACGCGATTTCTGCTTGGGCATTGCCGCAAACTCTTCTGCTTTTCTCGTGGAGGGAAGCAAATACAAAGGAATGGGAAATGCCGAAGAATGCGCCATGCTCCATTGGATGCGGAAAGAGGAAGAAGACTACGCAAAACTCCGTGAAAAAACGGAAATAATAGACCGCCTGCCGTTTTCGGAGGAAAGGAAACTGATGGCAACCATTGCCGACACCGAAAGCGGGCGATATGTTTTCGTGAAAGGCGCACCCGAAGCTGTGGAAATGCTTTGCGACATGAACGAAGAGCAAAAAGCCGATTACGACAAGCTTCTCGATTACTACCGCAACAAAGGCATGCGCACACTTTCCTTTGCCCGTAAACGCCTCGAAGCTTGCGAAAACAACGCTGCCGAAGTTTTGGCGGCGGGAAAACTGAAATATATCGGAACAGCAATAATATCCGACTCCATACGTCCCGACATTCCCGAAACCGTAATGCAATGCCGCAAAGCAGGAATAAAGATAAAAATCGTAACAGGCGAAAACGGCACAACGGCAAGGGAAATGGCTCGCACGGCAGGCGTTTGGCAGGACACAGACTGCCACGAAAACGAAATTACAGGCGAGGAATTTGCAAAATGTCCGATGAAGAAGCCCTGCATATCATACCGAAAATAAAAATAATCAGTCGTGCCACACCCGGCGACAAACAAAGATTTGCCCAATTGCAGCGTAAGCTCGGCGAAGTGGTGGCTGTTACCGGAAACAACGTAAATGATATTCCCGTTTTCTCGTTTGCCGACGTGGGAATCTGTTCCGGAAACGCGGAAACGGCAGTAAAAGAATCCGCCGGGGCAATTATCGAAGAAGATTCCCTTGTTACGATTCTCGCAGCAGCGAGATGGGGAAGAACTATGTACGAAAACATGCGGCGGCAAATGGTTTTCAGATACACCGCAAACGTTACCCTGTTTCTCACAATGCTCCTCGCCGCCATTATGTGCGACACAATACCGTTCACAGCCTCTCAATTGCTGTGGATAGGTCTTATAACCGATTTCATAGCCGTCATGGCATTGCTTACATTGCCTCCGTCGAACAGACAACTTAATAAGAAACCGCGCAAACACACTGTTTACATAATTACGAAAGACGTAATCAGAAACATATTGCTCACATCGCTGCCTTTCACGGCTATCCTGCTCGTAATGTTGAACATTGTGGAATGGTTGAACCATAAGCCGGGCATTCTTCCCGTTTTGCAGCTGAAGAATCTCTCTATGTTTTTCTCGGTGTTTGTTTTTCTGCAATTTTGGAACCTTCTCTGCGTCCGCGCATGGGGGAGTAAAAATTTTGCACTCCACAAATTTTTCAAATGTCGGGGCATGCTGGCGGGAATGTTCCTCATTCTTTTTGGGGCAAGCAGTACTTGTGGAGTTCGGAGGCTCGGCTTTTCGCACATTTCATCTGAATTTCAGCGTTTGGCTCGAGATGTTTTTCACAACATTCCTCGTCTACGCCGTGCCGGAAGGCACAAGAGCCGCAATGCGAAGGTTCGGAAACAAACACCCTAAAGGATTAATCACAAAATAAACCATTAATAATATGAACAAACTGACCGGTATCAAAAACATAATCTTCGATTTCGGCGGCGTAATAGTTGATCTTGACCGCGAACGCTGTATCGAAGGGTTTGAAAGGCTTGGCGTAAACGTCAGAGACGCTTTGGGACAATACGTACAAAGCGGCGTGTTCTCGGGAATAGAGACCGGCGAAACAACAACCGAAGAGTTTTGCGACGCATTGCGCGGAATTTCGGGATTGCCCGATGTGCCCGACCGCAAAATCATTGACGCATGGAACGAGTTTCTTGTGGGAATCCCCAGAGAGCGTCTCGAATGTCTTGCAAGCATCAAGGACAAATATCATTTGTTTATGCTCAGCAACACAAACAGGATTCACTGGACGCTTGCCACAAATGATTTCTTCCTTTTCCGTGGTCGCACCGTGGATTTCTATTTCGAGAAGATTTTCCTGTCTTACAAACTCGGTGTTGTCAAGCCTGACAGCAAAATATTCAAGATTGCCATCAAGGAGTCGGGAGTGAAACCGGAAGAAACCCTGTATATTGACGACAGCGAGGCTAACTGCGAAGCCGCAGCCAAAGAAGGTTTGAAAACTTACCTGTCCAAGGGCGGCGGAGACTGGCTTGAACTTTTCGGCAACGCGCAAAAACAATGAAAGTTTTGCGAAAAGACGACCCGCGTCCCGCCAAAGCTTCGGCGGCTGCCGTAGGTTTTTTCGACGGTGTGCATTTCGGTCATCGCTTCTTGCTTGAAAACGTAAAAGCAGTGGCTCGTGCGCGAAATCTTTCCACCATGGCGGTTACTTTTTCCAAGCATCCGCTTGCCGTGCTGCGTCCCGAGAGCCAACCTTCGCTTTTGTCCACCACCGACGAGCGTCTTTCGCTCATCAAAAGCCAAGGCATTGATTTCTGCGCCCTGCTTGATTTCACCAAAGCCTTTGCCATGCTTTCGGCAGAGGATTTCATGCGCGAATATCTCCTTGACCGCCTCAACGTCAAAGTCCTTGTCATGGGCTACGACCATTCCATAGGGCACGACAAGGACAAATCTTTCGAACATTACCGTTCTCTGGGCGAAAGCATGGGCATTTGTGTGGTAAGGGCTGCGAAATATCTCCCGCCGTCGGGCATGGAAATCAGTTCCTCCGCCATAAGGTGCGCACTGGCAGAGGGAAAAGTGGAACAGGCATCCGCCATGCTCGGTCGCAGATACGCCATTGCGGGAAAAGTAGTTGAAGGTCATCACGTGGGAACGGGCATAGGCTTCCCCACAGCCAACATCGACGCTTCGGCAGCGGGCAAGGTCGTGCCCGGAAAGGGCGTTTATGCCGCCATAGCCAATGTGGACGGAAACAAATACGCTTCGGTAGTGAACATAGGCACACGCCCCACTCTGCACAACGGCAACGACACAACGGTGGAGGCTTTTCTCAACAATTTCAACGGCAATCTTTACGGCAGGGACATGAGTTTGGAATTTGCAGCCCGTCTGCGTTCCGAAAAACACTTTGATTCTCTCGAAGAATTGAAGCAACAAATTGCCTGCGACAACGAATCGGCAAAAAAGATTCTGAAAAATATTTTATGACAAGCCGTCCAACAGGCGCACCCTCCGATATGCAATCAGAAACGCCTCAAACGCACTAAAAATGACGCTAAAACGGCACGAAAAAGGGAGCATTTTTCACCTTTTATAAGTCTTTGTTTTTCAAATATTTGAAAAAGCAAAAAATATAAGCCATATATTTTGAAATATAAGGCACATATTTTAAAAATAAGTGCCTTGTATTTTTTACAACAAGCCATGTGTGTTTTTCTGCAGTCGGAAAACATCAAAAAATATCGCAAAAAAAATCCCTCTCAGGGGTTGGGGATTTGGCAATGTACCTGTATTATCATTGAACAAAGGTAAAAAAGAAATGAACAAACAGATAGAACAACTTTTTAAGCGTCATTACCGCAAAATGTACCTGCTTGCCAAAGTGCTTTTGCGTGACGGCGATGCCGCTAAAGATGCCGTAAGCGATGTTTTTGCCGATATGTTGGACAATAATGCCACTGTGGACTCGGAGACTGCCGAGAGCTTTCTGCTTGTATGCGTCAGAAACAAGTGCTTAAACACTCTTGACCGCGAAAAGACCCGTGAAAGAGCCATGACATTCATTGCAGGCGAAACCGAAAGCACGGAAGAAGCCCCCGAAAGGCTCACGGACAAGCTGGAGTCGATTAACAACTACCTCAACTCCCAACTCACACCGCAGACATCGCAGATAATAAAAATGCGTTACCGCCAAAAGCTGACCTACAGCGAAATTGCGGCGGCTTTGCGCATAAGCGAAGCGGCGGTTTACAAACACATTGCGCAAGGCATAGGAAAACTGAAAAAACAATTTAACCCCTGAAGAATATGGAAAAGATAGAAAAAGTAATTGATATGGTGGACAACCCCGGACGTTACACCGACGAGGAATTCAAAGCCATGCTCAACGACCCCGAAAGCCGAAAAATTTACAAAACAATAGTTGAAACCCGCGCGGCAGCAGACATGGACGATGCCGACTTGGACATAGACAAGGAATGGAGCAACTTTGCAGCCCGACATCTTGACACCGCACCGCGCCACACGTTCATCTTTGGCAGTAAATGGAATTTCATGAAAATAGCAGCCGCATTTGCCGTCGTGCTTGCGCTTTCCGGCGCATCGTATGCCGCATACCGCTACGTTAAAACGGCTCGCGAAACAGCGCAGAATCGCATTGAAGCAACTGCCGGCGGCACAGAAAAACAGCAATATGCCGCACCTGCGGAAACAGAAGCCGACGGCAACACAACCAAACCCGCCGAGAAGAGAACTTTCATAAACATATCGCTCGAGAAAATGCTTCCGGAAATTGCCTCATACTACAATGTGAAAGTAGTGTTCAAGAACGAAGAAGCTAAAAAGCTCCGCATATACTACAATTGGGACTCGAACAAAGGCATGGCGGCTACGGTGAAAGAACTGAACCAGTTCGAAAACATTACTCTCAGCCTTGACAAAGACGTGTTAACCGTAGAATAAAGCAAATCATGAGACGTATATTTTATATCCTTTTTTCTCATTGCCGCAGTCCATACAGCGGGAGCGCAACGTGTAACGCGAAACTATACGAAACAGTCAATGGCGGACGTGCTTATAGACCTGTCGAAAGCCACAAGCAATTACCGCATAAACTTTCTTTATAACGAACTCGAAGATTACACCATAACAAAGCAAATAAACAACAAAACCATTCCCGAAGCCGTAAACGAAGTCGTTGGGTTCTATCCCATGAGAATAACAACCAACGACAGCCTCATTACAGTGGAATGCGTGGACAAAGCAAAGCAAAAGCTCAGCGGACATCTTGTTGACGCAAAGGGCGAATCGGTTGTATATGCAAACATACAGGTATTGAATCCCGCCGACTCCTCATTCGTTACGGGCGGTGTGAGCAATGAAAACGGCGATTTCGTGATTCCGTGCACGGCAAACGAGGTCATTGCAAAAATATCCTGCATAGGATATAACGACAAATACCTCACAACTCCCGTGAAAAAGCTCGGAAACATAACCATGAGCCCCAAAAACTACACAATAAACGGTGTGGTGGTGAAAGGTTCGGTTCCGAAATACAAAATGACGCAGGGCGGAATGAACATAAACGTTGAAAATTCGCTCTTAAGCATGGCGGGAACGGCAACAAACGTTCTCGGCGAACTGCCAAGGGTTAAGGTGAACGCAGAAGGCGATGTAAACGTTTTTGCAAAGGGAAAGCCGGAAATTTATATCAATAATCGTTTGGTTAGAGACAAGAAAGAACTGACGGAACTCAAATCTTCGGACATCAAAAGCGTGGATGTCATAACAAATCCGGGAGCAAAATACAACGCCGAGGCAAAATCGGTGATTAAAATCAACACAAAACCCGAAAGAGGTGAGGGATTTTCCACACGACTCGAGGCAAATTCCATGTTGAACCCCTCGTGGAACGGATATGGACAGGTTGATTTGAAATACCGTAAGAAAGGTTTCGAAATATTCAATACTTTCTATGCCGACAGAGACGTTAACAAAAGCAGAAACCACCTTTCTTACGAAATGACAACGGACAAGCGCAAAACGCTAATTGACCAACGTATAAACACAATGTTCAAAGGAGCGTCGGTGAGCGAGAAAGCGGGATTCAACTACGACATAAACGAAAACAATTCCTTTGGCGCATATTATTCGGTGGTTAAAAGCCTGCACGGAAAAGGCGGAGCAAAAAACAGCAGCATTAATGTTTTTCACAACGGGCAACCGGACGGAACCATTAGCAATGACGCGCTGATTTATTCCTATACCGGTCCCTCGCATCAGGTGAATTCTTACTATTCCGGCAAATCCGGCAAGCTCGACATCAATGCAAATGCCACATATATCTGGAATAAATTCGGCAGCATCTATCGTTGGAAGGAAGAATCGGACACTTACGAAAACCGCGAAGTGAACACAAAAAATCCGAACCACACCAACATGACGGCGGGAAAGGTTGTGCTGGGCTATCCCATAGGAAAGGGAACGCTCGAAGGCGGTGCGGAAGCCACGCTGACCAATACGCACAGCAATTACATGAATCCCGAGAATCTCATTCCCTCAAACCGCAGCGACATAAAAGGAAACCAACCTTGCGCCGTTCGCAGAATACAGTTTCAGCGTGGGAAAATGGTCTTTCGATGCGGGACTTCGCTACGAACATGTCAATACCAATTACCGCAGCAATGGGGTAAAGGAAAAAGAACCGAGCCGTACTTACGACAATATCTACCCCAATGTTTCGGCGGAATGGAACAACGACGATTGGGACTTCAGTTTGGGATATGCCAAAAAGATTATGCGCCCGCGCTATTATGCTTTGCGAAACAATGTGCAGTATGACGGACGATTCATGTACGAAGCCGGTAATCCTTATTTGCGTCCGAACATTACGCACAACGTGGAATTCAACACCATTTACAAATGGATAAACTTCAGTTTGGGATATAATTACGACAAAGACATGATGGCTCCGATGGACAAGCTTTACGACGGACAGGAGATTGTGTTAATGAGATGGGAAAACCTGAAAAAATACCAGACAATATACGCTTCTCTCGACGTATCGCCCAAGTTCGGATTCTGGCAACCCACTTTCGAGTTGCAGTTTGCCAAACCTTTCGTAAGCTATAAGGATTACGGCGTGAACAAAAGCCTGCAGCGTGCCGGCATATACTTCGAGGCGGACAACAAGTTTGTTATAACAAAGAAAAACTTCTTTACGCTCGATTATACATACGATCATGCTTCGGACGGCATGTGCTCGCGCTACAAGCCATATTCCACATTGGACCTGGGATATACCTGCGTGCTGTTTCACGATGCGCTCATGATAAACCTCAGAGCCAACGACCTGCTGAAAGGAAGCAAGGACAGTTGGACGCAATACGGCAACAATGTGAAAGCAACAAAAGACTGCTACAATTACACGCGGAATGTGAGCCTGACCCTCACTTACAATTTCAACACAGGCAAGAATCATTACAAAGGAACAGGTGCCGGTAACGCGGAAAAGAGGAGACTCTGATAGCATAATGCCCGCACCATTTTCGGAAATCAAAATCCGTCCCGTGGCATACCGTGTCGCAGGACGGATTTCTGTTTTTGCGCCACATTTTTCCAAGTTTTTCCGGAGCGTAACGACACACGAAAATAAACACAAGGCATGTTGTAAAAAATACAAGCCATATATTTTAAAATACAAGGCACTTATTTTAAAATAAGTGCCTTGTATTTTTCGTCTTTTCAAATGTCTGAAAAACAAATACTTGAAAAGAGGGGATTTTTGAGCCTTTTTTCCGTGTCGGAATTGGGTATTTTGCTAAGAAAGTCGGAGAACCTTTACCTGTTTTCCCCCGAGTTCGGCGGCAATTTCGGAAAACGAAGAATAATGACTGCCGTAAATGACATTGCAACGCGAAAGGGCAAACATATCGGCGGCAGCGGCAACCATACCTCCCACCGAAGAGCGCGAAAGTTCGCCGGCGGAAGTAACAACCCGTTTGCCGAACGCGGCAAGAAACCTGCGTTTCACCTCGGGATTGTCGGTGGCGAGAAAGAAAACGGTTTCGGGATACGACTCAAGCTCTTTGCGCGCCGTTTGCTCAAACAAAGTATAAGGGCTTTGCTTCAGCGCAGGCGCATTGTCCGTGGCGCGGATGTGAAAACCCACCACTCTTCCCTCAAAACGTCTTGTGGCGGATTCTACGGCGGTTTTAACGGCTGCGGAAGGGGTAAACAGGGAAGACATCTCGAGCTTTGTGTCGAAAAAACTCGTAACAGGTGGCTATGTAAACCTTTCGGGCATGAGCCGAAAGGGTCATGATTTTCTCGCGGTGGAACGAGGCGAAGCCGTTAAGCTGCAAATCGTAATACAAAGTACGAACTGCACCGGGCAAATGCAGATTGCGTATCGAAGAGGGCGCATCAATCCATTTTGCCGGTGCAATGCGGAAATTTTGTAAAGGGGGATTTATCTCACCGAACACGTCCTCAAAACGACAATAGCACTCATTGTTGCGGGCAAAAGCCACATGCACATCGCCATATCCGCTGCGTGCCAGCTCATAAGCCGAACGAATAACCCGCATACGGTTTCCCAGTCCGCCCTGACGCACAACGACAAACCGTTTTGAGGTCGGGGATATCATTTTACCTTAACTTTATCGAATCCTTCGCCATATACGCCGATAACCTTGCTTTGCGAAACGAAAGCATTGGGATCGGTGTGTTTTATGATACGGAAAATGTCCTTACTTTCTCTGCGACGCGCAAGAACAACAAGCACCTTCTGTTCTTGCTTACTGTACCAGCCATGACCGTCAAGCACCGTAACTCCGCGATGATAGTATTCTATTGCCGAGGCAATGCTTTCGTAATGGCGCGAAATGATAAGAAACTGCACGCTCTGCCTTCCGGCATTCAGAACATAGTCGAGCGTGGTGTTGGTAATGATTAGCGTGCAATAGCCAAAGAGAAGTTTAGTGAGATTTCCCACCGGCGTGAAAAGCGAAGAGGTTATGATGATTATGTCAAGCACTATCATCATCTGACCAATGGTTACATCGCGATACTTGTTGACTATTGCGGCAATAATATCCGTACCTCCGGTGCTGCCTCCCTGAAGAAAGACAAGTCCTATGCCTATGCCCTCGAGCAGAGAACCTATGACGCACGCCATGAATCCCTGATTGTCGCCGAGAAGTATGGGCAGATGCTCGGAATTGAGGGGAAAGCCTTGTACGCTTTGCATCAAGTCCTTGCCCAAAGCCATGAAAGCACTGAGCACAAGCACTGCATAGATGGTTTTGACGCAGAATCGCCAGCCCAACTCCTTAATGGCGACTATCAACAGGGCGGAGTTTATTATAAGAAACGTATAGTGTGCAGGGAAAGCTCCGTGTGTGGCATAGAATATCAAAGCACCGATACCCGCCACGGCACCCGTTGTGATTTGGTACGGCAGAATGAAACAAGTAAATCCCACCGCGTAGCACAACAGTCCGAATGTTATCAACGCATAATCGTGAACATATTGCATAGGTGTCATCTTGACACCCGGCATACTCAAAAAAGAATGTTCCATATCACTATTGTTGCCCCCGAAAGGCTGCAACATGTTTTAGCGCACAACAATATTAACAATGCGTCCGGGCACTACAATGACTTTTACAATCTGTTTGCCGTCAATGTATTTCTTTGCCTGTTCGCCGGCGAGCACCTCTTTCTCTATTTCCTCCTTTGTGGCTTCCACGGGGAAGGACATGGTGAAGCGCGTCTTGCCATTGAACGAAATGCTGAGCGTTACGCTGTTTTCCTTAATGAACTTTTCGTTGAACTCGGGCCATTTTGCATCGCACACACTGCTTGTGTGTCCGAGCTGTTCCCACAGCTCTTCGGCTATGTGGGGCGCAAACGGCGCAATGAGCACTACAAGTGGCTCAAGAACCTTTTTGGACGTACACTTCTGGCTGTTGAATTCTCCCACAGCTATCATGAAAGCCGAAATAGCCGTATTGTAAGAGAAATTGCCTATGTCTTCGGTTACTTTTTTTATGAGTTTGTGGAGAGTACGTAGGTTGTCTTCGGTCGGTTCTGCATCGTTGGGAACAAACGAACCGCCTTTGCCGTTGAAGAGATTCCACAATTTATGGAGGAAACGGGAACAGCCGTCAATTCCGTTGCTATCCCAAGGTTTGCTTTGGTTTATGGGACCGAGGAACATCTCATAAAGTCGCAATGTATCGGCTCCGTAACGCTCAACAACCATATCGGGATTTACAACATTGAACATGCTCTTCGACATCTTCTCTATTGCCCAGCCGCAAACGTATTTGCCGTCTTCAAGAATAAACTCCGCATCCTTGTATTCGGGTCTCCAGTTTCGGAAAGCCTCTGTATCGAGAACGTCATTGGAAACAATATTAACGTCAACGTGAATGGGCGTTACATCATACTTATCTTTTAATCCCAGAGACACAAATTTTCCTTTGTCTTCGCCTTCTTTCACACGATAAACGAAATTTGAGCGTCCCTGAATCATACCTTGGTTGATGAGTTTGGCAAATGGTTCTTCTGCCACCGAGTATCCGTAGTCGTGAAGTACCTTGTTCCAGAAACGGGAATAGATAAGATGTCCCGTGGCATGCTCTGTGCCGCCTACATAAAGGTCCACGCATTTCCAATAGTTGTCGGCTTCGGGCGAAACAAGGGCTTTGTCGTTATGAGCATCCATGTAGCGCAGATAATAAGCCGAAGAACCTGCAAAACCGGGCATTGTGTAAAGCTCGAGAGGGAACACATTTACATTGTCGACAAGACTTTTGTCAACGACTTTGCGTTCTTTTTCGTTCCAAGCCCACATCTTTGCGCGTCCCAAAGGAGGTTCGCCGGTTTCGGTAGGCTCGTATTTGTCAACTTCCGGGAGCTCGAGCGGCAGACATTCCACAGGAATCATGCAAGGCATGCCATCTTTATAATAAACAGGGAAAGGTTCGCCCCAATAACGCTGACGCGAGAAAATTGCATCGCGAAGACGATAATTAACCTTGACTCTTCCGAGCTTGTGTTCCTTTACATATTTCTTTGTTGCCGCAATGGCTTCTTTTACAGTCAGTCCGTTGAGTGAAAAATCTATATACGGTTTTGCATCTTTGCGTGGAGAATTGGTTACGATGCCTTCTTTTGCGTCGAAACTCTCTTCTGACACATCGCATCCCTCGATAAGAGGAATAACAGGCAGGTTGAAATGCTTTGCAAAAGCGTAGTCGCGGCTGTCATGAGCAGGAACAGCCATAATGGCTCCCGTTCCGTAGCCCGCAAGTACGTAATCGCTTATCCACACCGGTATTTCTTCGCCCGTAAACGGGTTTATGGCGTAAGAACCCGAGAAAACGCCTGTAACTTTCCTGTCGGAAATGCGTTCGCGTTCGGTGCGTTTCTTCGTGGCATCGACATATTCTTTCACAGCCGTCTCCTGCGCGGGAGTTGTAAGCTCGTCAACCAAATCACTCTCGGGAGCGAGCACCATGAAAGTAACACCGAACATAGTGTCTGCGCGAGTTGTGAAAATCGTGAACTTTTTGTCGCTGTCCTTAACAGAGAAAACAACTTCCGTTCCCTCACTTCGTCCAATCCAGTTGCGCTGTGTTTCTTTTAATGGAATCGGTCCAGTCAATCGTATCAAGCCCGTCAAGCAAACGCTGTGCGTAAGCCGACACGCGCAGACACCATTGTTTCATTTTTTTCTGTACAACCGGGTAGCCGCCTCTCACAGAAACTCCGTCCACAACCTCGTCATTTGCGAGCACTGTGCCGAGCTGGGCGCACCAGTTCACTTCCGTTTCGCCGAGATAAGCAATGCGGTAGTTCATGAGTGCCTGTTGTTTTTTCCTTTTCACTCTTGGCGTTCCACTCTTCTGCGGTAAATTCCGTTTCTTCACTGCATGCGGCATCCACGCCCTGCGTTCCGTTTTGCTCGAAATGCTTTATAAGTTCCTCGATAGGGAGTGCTTTTTTCGCGGCGTTCGAATAATAGCTGTTGAACATCAATATAAATGCCCACTGAGTCCATTTGTAATACGCGGGGTCGCATGTACGCACTTCGCGGTCCCAATCAAACGAGAACCCTATCTTATCCAACTGTTCGCGATAGCGTGTTATGTTTTTTACAGTGGTTACGGCGGGGTGCTGTCCGGTTTGTATTGCGTACTGTTCGGCAGGCAATCCGTAAGCATCATATCCCATTGGGTTCAAAACGTTGAATCCGCAGAGTCGTTTGTATCTTGCGTAAATATCGCTTGCTATATATCCGAGGGGATGTCCCACATGAAGTCCCGCACCCGAGGGGTAAGGAAACATATTAAGCACATAATATTTGGGCTTTGAGCTATCTTCCGTTACATGATATATTTTCTTTTCCGCCCATGCCTTACGCCATTTTTCCTCTATCTTCTGAAACTCGTAATCCATCTTAATTATCGTTATATGTTCTGTTGCGGCTGTACGCTTCGCAATTCCGGCGCAAAGATAGCAATTTAGTTTGACGTAATTCGCCGTTACGCACCAAAACGTAGGTTCGCACGGCGTTGTAAGTCAGTATGTATTATCACGGGCGGGGCTTTTGCGCAAAATCCCTGCTTTTTTCAATGTATATTTATCATTTTTACAGCAAAACACACATTCTTCTTTCTTTTTCATTGATTTATTATTATTTTTCCAAACAAAGGATTTATTTTTTGCGCCATATACAAACAAAACGAAACTTAATATGAAAATCAAAAAGAAATGGATTGTCCTTATGGGGCTGATGGTTATCATTACCATTGCGGGGCTTTTCGCATCGGAGCCGAGCTTTGAGTGTGATTTTTCAAAGATTAACGGGGCTGACGTGGCGTGGTTGATTACCGCCACAATCTTTGTGCTGATGATGACACCGGGTCTGTCGTTTTTACGGCGGAATGGTGGGCGCGCGAAACGTCATTTCCACCATGTTGCAGAGCTTCATAGCCATGGGAATCATTACCGTGCTGTGGGTAGCCTTCGGATTCAGCCTTTGCTTTGGCGACGACATAGGCGGAATAATCGGAAATCCCTGTACATTCGCCATGTTTCAAAACGTAGGGGCTGCAGTCTACACCACACCCACCGGCAAGATTCTCGGAGGAGCTACCATTCCACTCGCACTGTATGCGTTGTTTCAGATGAAGTTTGCCATAATCACGCCGTCGCTTATAACGGGTTCGTTTGCCGAGAGGGTGAGATTTTCCGCCTATCTGTTTTTCATGATATTCTTCTTTGTGTTCATCTACTGCCCTCTCGCCCACCTTACATGGCATCCCGACGGACTTTTCCTCAAATGGGGCGTGGTCGATTTCGCCGGCGGTATCGTGGTTCACGCTTCTTCGGGCGTTGCAGCCCTTGCAGGAGCGATTTTCCTGGGAAAACGCCGCACGTCGACCAAAGACGAGGAACCCGCCAACATACCTTTCGTACTCCTTGGTGCAGCTTTGCTGTGGCTGGGTTGGTTCGGATTCAATGCAGGCAGCTCGCTCCACGCCGACGGTCAGGCTGTGAAAGCTTTCTTGAACACCACCACGGCTTCGGCAACAGCCATGATGACATGGATATTCTTTGACTGCCTTCGCGGACGCAAGCCGTCGGCAATGGGGAGCCGCCGTGGGCTGCGTTGTGGGACTTGTGGCATGTACGCCGTCTGCCGGATACGTGAGCGTGGGGCAAACCATTTTCATTTCGTTTGTCATAGCCATAATTTGCAACATTGCCGTTTATTGAGGTCGCACAGCCGCATTGACGATGCCCTCGACGTTTTCCCCCACACGGCACGGGCGGCATTGTGGGCACCATAATGACGGGCATATTCATTCACGACGGTCTGATTTCGGGCACATCGCAGGGCGTAGTGGTTTTCCTGTTCCACCTTCTTGCCGTGGCAATCGTCATAGCCTATACTTTCGGAATGAGCTACCTCGGATATTGGCTCATAGACAAGTTCATTCCCATGCGTGTAAGCATTGAGAGCGAAAAAGTGGGTCTCGACCTCAGCCAGCACGATGAACATTACGGTCTCGCCCATTTCGGAGAGCGCGAACTTGCGGAATACGAAGAACACATAAGAAACAAGGAAAAATAAACAGGGCATACTAATATCGCAAACGGAAATGTCCGCAACGCCCCGGGGTGTTAGCGGACATTTTTTCTTTTGCATACGTTTCGAAAGGCATACCGTTCGGCGGGAAACTGTCGGAAAACACGTCTCACAGAGCTTTCCGACCCCGAAACTGCAAAATCCGGGATAACTTCTTGACACACAACCCCTTGAATATATTTTACAGACACCCGAATAAGTTATTGTGATTCAGATACTTATTACGGCAAAAAACATAAGGCACATATTTTAAAATAAGTGCCTTGTATTTTAAAATATATGGCTTGTATTTTTTGCGATAAGCCATGTGTTTTTCGGACCGTGGTAAAAAGGCGCTCCAATAACCCGCAAATTACACTTAAATTGCCATGCCGTTTCGCACATTTCCCGAACCGTATGCACATTCACCGCACAGGATATTCAAAACATCAGAACTGCATCGCGCCGTGCACCGCTTACAGCATGCAGGCAAGCATTATGTCCCCATGCGAACGCATACATGCACAATAATCGGGCATTCCGATTTCACGACACGCACAAAGGCATGCAAATATATAGAACCCGGCAATGCCGAAAACAAAAAAATCCCGCACGACAACCGTGCGGGATTTAATTATATGTAAGGCGTTCGTATTACTTAACGAGAACCTTGTTCTTGCCTACTACGTAAACCCCCTTCTTCAAGCCCTTGGTTGCCTCAACAGCCTTAACATTCTTCTTAACGAGCACACCGTCGGTGGTGTAAACGTTAACGATTGCTTTCTGTGAGTTAATCAAAGATGCAATTCCGTTAGGTATTTCAACTGTACCGTTGGAAGAATCAACAGGAACAACAGCATCGATGGAAGCTTCGGGATCGTTTACAATCTGAGAAGGATCGAGATAAGCATCCTGAGGATCGAGAATCCAAGTACCGGCAGCACCACCGTGAACCTTAGCTACGTTAGATTCGAAATAAAGCATCTCAGTAGGATAAGGCCATGAAGCAAACTGACCGCCAAGACCGTTAACCATTTTAGCCTCGTGGGTAACGTTGCCGCCGTGAGCCGGATGGAGATCGATAACCACAGAAGCAGTAGGATCGTAAGCATCCAAATCGTCAACAATCATTACAAACGGAGTACCTGCGGGGATACCGCCCAATTCTGCATCGGGAACATACTCGGTAAGGTTGATGGCTGTGATGGTCTTGCCGTCATCGCCAACTTCATAACCGCATACGCTGTAAGTTTGAACGTTGTGTCCTTCGGTATAAGCAGAAGGCATGTCATCGGTGTCGAACGGATTAACTCTTGCAAACACCTTGTCAGCTCTGAGAGTGATTCTGCTTGTCATTTCGGGAGAAATCTCTTCCATTGCCCAAGCACCCCAACCGTTAGCTTCTTCGGGAGCTTTGCCGCCCATGCTCGGCACACCGGGAAGAACAGCACCATTAATATAATAAGCAGAATTGAGATCGGCGGTGGTGTAAATGGCAAACTGACCATCACCTATGGCATCGAGACGAACAGGTCCGCGATTAATGGGATAACCATTGGCAACGCAAATCATGTTGTAGACATTGGGAGTGCCGGTAGCCTCGAATTTCCAGACACGACGCAAATCCTTGATGTTATTCTCAAGACCTACGCAGCCCCAAACCGTCGGATGCGGTAAGACCACCCATGTAAGAGTATTTGCCTTTGACAGGATTGCCTGCACCATCAACAGCTGTTTCATCAGCACAGGAAACGAAATACCAAGTATCGGGATCCGGACCAACCATTGAGTTTACAAGCTCGTTGTAAGCACGGGTGAGAAGAGTGTCAAGGCGGGCAATCTCACGCTGTTTGAGGTCCTCAAACGGATAAGCGTCTTCAACCTCAACAAGAGCCTCTTCGAAAGCACTAATCTTGTTGCCGGGGAAATAGAAAGGTTCGCTACCTTCTGCAACTTTGGGTGCAAATGCCTTAGCCTTGCTAAGCACGAGGCAAATGTCGGTAGTGTCTTTCCAAACAAGGAGAAGATTTGTATAAGCACCTCTCAAGTCTGCAATATCCTGTGAAGAAACATTACCGGATTCTGCCTTTACGCGAGCAGTAGCAATAGCGGCACGAAGATCTTGGATTGCCTGATTGATTTCAGGGTCTGTCATGTTAGGATTAACCTCGGCAGTCATAGGATATGCCTGGAATTCCGAGAAAGTAAAGAAAGGATAGCCGTATTTACCAAGATCCATTGTATTGGTCTTGATGACTTTCATATTAAGATAGCGATAACCTGCCGGCATAACCACGGGATCGGCTGCAGTGTACTCGGGATCTTCTGCCGCAGTGGGGAATCCTGCTTGCGGATTCTTACGTTCGCCAAGATATTCCCACTTTACAGCATCGTTACTTGCATAGAATTGTACGTCAATGGGACGATACATGGCTTTCCAAGCAGAACCGCGTGCACGCCAGTGCAAAGCGATGTTGTGAGGAAGGACTTTGCCTTCACCGGCATCGATGCGCAAAGCATGATAGTCGTTCAAATCGGTACCTTCTACGGTAGAATTATTGTAAGCACTGATACAGTGTGTCTCAGGATCGTTATCAAGAAGTCTGTTAAGGTCTGCGCCTTCAGTAGACTGATTGGTGATGTAAAGTTGCGAAGCACTGGTAATGATAGGAGCGTCCATATTAATAGTATATATGGAGTCTACATTAGCGCGTGCGGATGTTTCAGCAATAAGGCTGCGAAGAGTATCGGTGCGAAGCTTCTGCGGATAGAGAACATCAAGCGAAGCGACTTCTTCATCAGAATATTTGTGCAAATAAAGGTCAGAACCGTTTCCGTTTTGCACCCAGCAAAGGTCTGTAGCAGTTGCGTAGCTCATGTTGTGGGATTTGGTTGCAGCGTCGACGATATAGAATTTTTCTCCTTTATTGCGAGTAATTACCATTTCTGTGTTCTGCGATTTGGAAAGACCGATACTTGCGCCGGCCTGATAGAGGTCGGTGGTATTGATATACTCTCCCGTTTCACGGCTTTGGATTGAATAGTTGCCGCTTGCGAGCTTGGTGATTTTCCAAATGTATGCAGGATTCAGGGTTTCCCAACCGAAAGCGTAAAGATAGCTGTTCTTCGCTGTCCAAGCACTTCCGCTCTTGCCTTGTTCGGTAACTGCTGCATAAGTGTTGGTAGAAATTGTGTAATAACCGTCGGTTACTTCAACGAGCGAAGCATCAAGTGCAGCTTTTGCTGCTACGAATTTGTCGAGAGCGGCTTTGCATGCTTCTTCTGTGGGAGTTGTTACGCTGTCTGCGAGCATATTTTTAGAAGCGGTGAGTTCTGCGTTGAGAGCATCGAAAGCTTCTTTTGAATACTGACCGGGATCTTTACCAAATGTATAGTCGCCGGGAACGAAGGAATTGATGTTAGCCTGCAAGAGGTCATGATTGCGGGTGGATTCTACCAGAGCGAGGTCAGCCTCACTCACAGGAACGAGTTTCCAAGAGCCTTCGCCGCTTACATTCTTGTCCTTCCAGTTACCAATAGGACCGGTAACGGCATTACCACTGTTATGATGCTGAATGTTGTAGGTCCAGTTTGCGCCAACACAGTGAATGTTGAACTGACCGTTGGGGCTGATGTTGTCGAACACCTGTTCGGTTTCGAGGGTATTGGTCATGTACATGTTTGTTTCCTGACCGTCGATAACATCATTGTGGTTTACATACTGACCGGTTGCAAGACTCTGAATGGAGTAATTGCCGCTGTCGAGTTTTTTAACGTTCCACAAGAAGAGAACCTTGGGTTCTTTCTTTTTCCATCCGGGATAGTTGCCCTCATTAGGGAGCAAACCAAGCCATTGTGTCCTTGTCTGCGAAAGCAGAATAGGTTGTAACGATGTAGTAAGTGCCATCGGTTACGGGATTAATGGCTGCTTCCACTTTGGCTTTGGCTTCCTTTAGCTTGACACACATTGCGGCTTTATCCTCATCGGTAGCCGTTGTGCTGCTTGCCATTTGGATAGCATCGGAATAGATGTTGTAAAACTCTTCATAGACAACTTCGTCTCCGACATAGCCGGGCGCACTGCCGTAAGCATAGTCGTCAACTCCAAACTTGAAGCTGTCCAGAAGCTCTTGGAGGGTTTGTTCCTCCTCTGTGTCTCCGTCGTCATTCGAAGCGAAGACAGCCGCTGAAGGTGCCATTATCAACAGCACCGCAAGGGCAATCAGTTTCGAGAAAAATTTTTCCATAAACTATGAATTAATAATGTTAAACAGTATCTTTCTTTATTGCCGACGGATATGGAGTGTCCGACGGTTTTCGATGTTTAATTTTCGCTTTAGATTCCGTGTTATTGTATATTTAACACGCAAATATGTAAAAATACTTTCGAACGGCAAAAACTTTTCTCCGAAAACTTTGTTTTGCAATGAAAATTTTTGCAATCAAATGCTTTTGAGGGTTATGAAATTGCAAAACGCAGTTTTTCTTTGTGCATCATATTGCAGAAAATCCTGACATTTCCTTCAATTTTTCTTTGGCAAATGTTAATGCAGAGGACTTGCGGGAGGGAATTTCCGTTCCCTCCCCCTTTGTTTGCTTTCAGGTAATGTGTGAGTTAGTGAATCTTGTTTTCTTTTTCCGTTTTATAATGCCACAAATATAATGAAATATTTTTTCAATCGCATAAATGTTTTTTCAAAATCTTCGTTTTCCGTACAAAAATATTCACGGGCAGGCATACATGCCGAAAAACGTGCAAAATTCCCATTCAATTTCGGGACATTCGTGCATGTTGCGAAAGCGATTTCACGACACGGAAAACACACATGGCTTGTTGTAAAAAAATACAAGCCATATATTTTAAAAATACAAGGCACTTATTTTTAAAATAAGTGCCTTGTATTTTTCGTCTTTCCAAATGTCTTATTTTCAACATTTTACAAAAGCACCAAAAATCGCCTTATTTTGCCGCCTCTCAGCGCATTATGTAAAGCCTTTTTGCCTTTGCCCATGCGTCGGAAAACGAATAAGTCCGGCGGAAACCTGTTCCGTCGGACTTATTTTTATATGTCCTGCCGCAGTAAAACGGCGGGATGTAATTTTGCCCCTATGCTGCGGAGATTATTTCACAGTTCTGACGATGCCGTCCCAAGAAGAAATGCCTATGGTCTTGAGATAGGGCGCAAATACTTCGTCTTCATTTTCTGTACCCGCCGCCTTCCATACATACCAAACGGGTTTGGGGTCGAGATCCTTGTAATCGCCGTCGGCATAAGCACGGAGACCGATACGGAGTCCGAACTCGGCGCGATTATCGCTCCAGTTGTGCCACTGCATTGCATCAATACCGTCGAGTTTTTGCAACTTTTTCCAAATCCAAGCCGCGCCGGCAGCCTGTTTTGCAAGATCGGTCTCGCTGTACGACGGTGAGTTGGTGCCTTGTTCGGAGAAAACAAGCACACGTTTCGTGCCGTCCTTATAGAGATGCTCCTTCTTGAGAATCCAGGCGTTTATGACCTCGGGATTATAGAAAGTTACGTAAGCTGCATTGTTGTTGAATGTGGCATAATTCCTGTCATTAACCCAAAATTCGGGACGCAGCAAATTAATGGGGTAAGGGTGATAAGCAATTCCCCAACGGAAATCGCCTTCGGCATTGGAGTACTGCACATTCTGCTCGAGCATGGTGCGGGGTGAGTATTCGTTGCCAGATATGTACCATGTTGGGTGTACGAACCAAGCACCGATGCATTCTGGTCGTACTGGCGCACAATGTTATAACACAAGCGCATGGATTTGATGTATCTGTCATAGAATCTCATCTCCGGCTGGCTGCCCATATTGGTCCATGTGTCGCCCTGGTCCACTTCGTTGTGCATAATCCAGTGATGAATGCGTCCGTTCTCGCCCGTGGAATAGCGTCTTGCAAGATAGTCGAGCGACGCAGCGTAATAGTTAGTAGCCAAAGCTGTTGTCATGTTAGGCATGGTGTAATATCCGCCTGTACATTCGGGGTCTGTGTATCCCGAACCCGTAGGCGTGAGAATAATAGCCTCAACCACGATGTCTTTTTTCTGGGCAGCCTTGAGAGTAGCGTCATATCCCGCAACACTTCCCGTATTAATGTAGTAAGTTCTGCCTCCGTAATAGTACGGTTGGGTGAATCCTCTGCCGCGCGTGGTGGAAATAATCGTGCTCAATACTATGTTCTGCGTAATACTATGAACATCGAGGCTTTCAAAATCGGCAATGTACTTGGAACCTCCGCCTGCGGCAATGCCTTTCTTGCCCTTGAACTCGCACTTCTCTGCCGAATATTTGGCAAAAACGTCATCGGCATAACGCGCATGCGACACAAGAGTGTGAGTGCCGTCTTCGTTCACCTTGACAATGGCCCATTTCGAAATGGCACGGTCATAGTTCGGCAAAGTGCTGCGTTTCAACTTGCGCGGGAGCTTTATGGTAAATTCGCCGGTTGGAATGTCGGCGGTATATTCAAACTTCCTGGTTTCGGTAACGTCTTCGAACGGCGCAACGTCGGCAACAGCGAACTGTCCTTCGCCTACGCAGTTACCGGTAATGGTAACAGTGTCGAAAGAAACGTCCACATTTGTTATTTTCGAATCGTATGAAGCCGAAAGATATTTGGTGAGATTTTGCGCCATAGTCTTCTTGGCTTTTCAAGACTGTCGGCACGCGCCAGTTGTTCCTTCTCCGCGTCGGTCATTATGCGAATGCGGAAATGGCGAATGCTTATGTCCACTCCCGAAGCCGAACCGAAATCGAGACGCAAGCGGTCGCCTTTCTTACCCCAACCGAAAAGTTCGCGGTAATTCTTGATGTTGAATCTGAAAGTAGCCCATTCCGAGCCGATTGTAGCCGGAATCTGCGAAGTTCTTGCCGAATTGATTCGCTTACAGGGTCTGCGAAAAAACACCTGAAGGTCGCTGACACCTTTGGGACAGCGATATTCGAAAGCAATTACGCACGAGTCGGACGGAAGGTCGGCTGTAAGAGTTTTTGTGAATATATACGGGTCGCCGCCTGTGGTGGAAAGCGAATAGACTTTCGAATCTTCGTTATAAGAAACATCCATGTCGTGGTAAAGACTCGTGGTGTTGAACTCGGGATAAGAACTTTTTGTCATATTCACCACTGAAAACTATACTGTCAACCTTGGAACGCGAACGAAGAAGCAGCTGGTAACGCGAAGAATTATAGAGTTTGAACAAAGTTCCCGTGGTTCCGAAAGCAATACTATCGACCTCGGCAGCCGAAAAAGTGCCCAGCACCGCACCCTGACCGTAAACGGTTACGATTCTATCAGCCGTAACACTGGCTGCAAAGGCAGCAAACAGCGAAGCAAGGCAAAGCGGAATAATGTTTTTGCGTTTGAATAATTTCATGACCGTTTACTTCTTGATGATTTTCTTTGTGAGTTTTTTTGCCGTCGCTCGTAACAACTTTTACAATATACACTCCGGCAGGGATTCCCGCTGTGGAAATGACAACCTCGGAATCGGTGGGCGTGAAACTTGAAAAGACCGAACCGTCGGAGGAAATAAGCGAAATGTTCTTGGGAACGGAAGAATTTGTAACCTTTACGGAACCGCCTTCATAAGAAATTTTCAGATTCTGAGCCTTTGCGCTCTCTATTCCAACGGGTAAGGAAGTGCGATGAAAGGTTATGTACGTAAAAGAAGAGTTTTCCACCGTAACCGTGTCCCCCTTAATGGAAATAAGAGTGGTTTCGGTGGCACCGTTAATGATTTTGCGGATATTGCCCAGGGATGTTATGGGAACAAAGTTATTGCTCATGTAAACGTAAACGTCCGTGGCAGAAACCTGCAGGCTTACAGCCAAAGCCGAAGCCATTAAAATATTCCTGATTCTCATTGGTTAGTATTGATAATTCTGCGCAAATTTAGACATTTACGTTATAAATCGGTTTGTTTTGGAAAAGAAATTATGTAAATAATATCAAAAACATCCGCCAAGCGATATGTTACCATGCTTAACGGATGTTTTTTGCTTATAAATCGATTTGTTGAAAAGTCAAAGGCTTTTTCAGTGCATTTCTTCAACCATGCGGTTGAAATTTTCTATGCTCTTTTTTGATTGCGCCCATTAAGTCGCCTACTCTATACTCATATTCTATCACAAACCAGCCTTTGAATTTTTGGCGTTTCAGTTCGCGGAGCAAAGATGGCATTTTAATTATTCCTTCTCCCCATATCGTGTCGTGCATGGATTCGAAATCGTCGCCGTCAACTATGTCCTTGAAATGAAGACTCACTATCCTGCCGTCAAGAACCCTCATGCACTCCAAAGGCATAAGCCCGCAGCGCAACCAGTGTCCCACATCGGCACAAGAACCAAGGAGTTTGCTCCTATGGTTTATGGCATTGAGCAGATTCATAGGCGTCCAATATTCGGAAGGTTGGGGATGATTGTGAACAGAAATCTTTATGCCGGTTTTCTTTGCGAGACGTTCCACAAGATTCCAGTCTTCGAGCGCAGGCTCACAGGAAATGTAATCGAGCTTCATGCTTTTGGCAAAAGCAAATATCCGTTCCCATTCTTCCGATTTGCCCGGAACAAACACCCCGGTACCTACTATTTTCACGCCTTTACGCTTTGTGTATTCCAAAAGTTCCTTGCAGGCGGAAGCATCAAGGTTATAATCAAATTTTTTATCACCCCATTTTCCACCGATTCTCTGTTCGGGAAAAACTTCAAGGTACTTAACACCGAGTTCAAGGCTTTTGTCTATAACCGTACACAAGTCCGCAGGATAGAATGTGTATGTCTGTATGGCAAGATTCCATCCCATTTTTTCGGCTTTGGTTTTAGCCGATACGGAATAGGGCAGCAACAGCAGCACAAGTATATAAAGTAATCTCTTCATGGCTCTTAGTCTTTGGGCATAGGCGGAAGCGAATAACCATTATGGTAAGTGTGCTTAATCCATTCGTTAACGAGGTCAAGAGCACTGAATTCTGCATAACGACGATCGAAACGCGGGTCGCCGTCTATGACTTTGAAATCATCGTAATTGACAATTTTTACTTTGTCATTGGCGGAAATATTGGTAAACCTCATATGTTTTCGCCGTCCCATTTGAGTTCTTTGTGAAGACCTGTGAGACCTGCGAGACGAGTAGCCATTACGCCCATATCAACCATTTCGGTGAACGGACCGGAATACTCGAAATTCGAACAAAGGCTGCACACGATTCTTGGGAGATTCCTTGCAGGCGCGAATCCAATCCTGTTCGTGGGCGTTGGAATCCCAAATGCTTGCCACATCGCTCGTTACTACGCGGCGCAACTGGGGTTTAGGGTCTTTGAAGTCCTTCATGCGACTTTTGGGGAGCAGTGTTGGATTCATGCCATAGCATCCCGTCATGATTTTTCCCTTTGAACCAATTATGAGGATTCCTCCGTTTTCATCGCCAAGCATATCACCTTCTTCGAGTTCCTCGGGACGCGGCGGCATAAGTCCGCCGTCATACCACGTAAGTTTTAATTCGGGCATTTCCACATTGCCTTTCTTGGGACGAGCCGGGAAAGTGTAAGTGATTACTTCGGCATATGGAGGCGAATAAAGGTTGCTGAGAGTGGAAGAAGCTATTACTTTCGTGGGATATTTGAGATCGAGTGCAAGAACTGCGGGATCCATTATATGGCAAGCCATATCGCCCAAAGCACCTGTACCGAAATCATACCAGCCACGCCAATTCCACGGACAATACGAGGGATGATAGGGACGCATTTCCGCAGGACCTATCCATAAATTCCAATCGAGAGTGTCGGGTACCGCAGGAGTATCGGTAGGTTTCATTAATCCCTGCGGCCAAATGGGACGGTCGGTCCAGCAATGCACTTCGCGCACCTCGCCTATCTCTCCTGACCAAATCCATTCGGCTACGCGCTTGTTCCATTCAAACGAACTGCCCTGGTTTCCCATTTGCGTTGCCACCTTTGTACTTCTTGGCGAGTTTCGTAAGCAGTCTTGCTTCATACACAGAGTGAGTGAGCGGTTTTTGAAGGTACACATGTTTTCCGAGAGTCATTGCATGAGCGGCGATAACGGCGTGTGTATGGTCGGGAGGTGGCTATCATCACTGCATCGATGCTTTTGCCCATACGGTCAAACATTTCGCGCCAATCCTTAAAGCGTTTTGCCTTGGGATAGTCGTTGAAAGTTTTCATGGCATACTTCAATCCACGTCGCAAAGGGCTACAATGTTTTCGGTTTTCATGTTATGCATGTTTCTGCGCCCCACTCCGCCTACGCCGATGCCCGCAATGTTCAGTTTGTCGCTCGGTGCTTTATAGCCATAGGTTTTGCCGAGCACATTGCCCGGCACTATTGCGAAAGCAGCCGCACCCATGAGGCTGTCTTTCAAGAATTGTCGTCTCGATATATTTTCATTTCATGTTTATTTAGGGAAAGTTATTTTCTTATTCGGCTTTGAAGAGATCTTTTATTCCGCCAATCGAACCAAGCATGTTTGTAGCCTCGATAGGCAGGTAAACGGTTTTTGTTTTATTGCCGCTCGCCACATTCTGAAGCATCTGTATGTATTTTTGAGCCAGCAGATAATTGGCGGGATTGGTTGATTGTCCCACAGCCTCGGTTATGAGCTGCACGGCTTTGGCTTCGGCCTCGGCTTGTTTCACCTTGGCAGCCGCCACACCCTCGGCGTTCAGGATTTCGCGCTGTTTTTCTGCCTCGGCACGGTTAATGGTTGCCATTTTCTCACCTTCCGATTTCAGAATCGCGCTTTGTTTCTCACCTTCACTGTTAAGTATTTCGGCGCGTTTGTTGCGTTCTGCCTGCATTTGCTTTTCCATTGCCTGAAGCACGCTGAGCGGCGGATTTATGTCCTGAAGTTCCACACGGTTCACTTTTATGCCCCATTTGTTGGTGGCGTCGTCGAGCACGGCGCGGAGCTTGGTGTTAATTGTATCGCGAGAAGTGAGAGTTTCATCGAGTTCCATCTCGCCAATTATGTTTCGCAGCGTGGTTTGAGTGAGTTTTTCTATTGCGTTGGGCAGATTGTTTATTTCGTAAACCGCCTTGAAGGGGTCAACTATCTGGAAATACAAAAGTGCATTGATTTCGGTCTGCACATTGTCCTTGGTTATTACGTTTTGTTTGTCGAAATCGTAAACCTGTTCGCGCAAATCTATTTCGGTTGAGTAATAGTAACGCTTGTTTCTCATTACTATTATGGTGCGTGCCTTGTCAATGAACGGCATTATGATGTTTATGCCGGGATTGAGCGTTGCATGATAGCGTCCGAGGCGTTCTATGATTTTTGTGCTTGACTGGGGAATGATTGTAATGCTTTTGGCTACTATTACAATAGCCAGGAATACGAGTACTGCTAATACGTAAATCATGGTGTTATGTTTTTTTAATGTTTGTTTATCTGAGAATTTTCAAGCCTCTGCGGGTTTTACGGTCAGTATGATGCTTTCGTGTGAAATAACCACCACTTTCGTTCCCGCCGGGATGGCTTCTCCGCTTTCCGAAATACTGCGCCACATGTCGCCGTCTATGCCTACGTAGCCATAGCCGCCGGTTTTTATTTCTTCCTTCACTATTCCCGTTTTTCCGTCAAGGGCATCGGCATTGCTCTTGCGGGTTTTGCCGCCGCGAAAACGCTTCAATGCTTTGGGACGTAGGAAAAAGAGACTTGCCACTGTGATTACGGAACACAGCACGAGGCACAAAGTGAAACTGCCGCCGCATGCCGCCGCCACTGCGGAACACACCGCACCGGCAGCAAGGCAGAGCATGAAAAAGTCGCCTGCCATAAGTTCGAGCACAAGGAACACGAGAGCTGCCACAGCCCACATTTCCCATTGGTATGTCATGAAAAATTCGTACATATAGCTTTAAGGGTTAGTTTTTTGCTGTTTTTTTAATGTTTCAGGCGGCATCAGTCCAAACGCAGACGATAACTGAACGTTAGTATTCCCGATATGTTCTTTCCGCCGTCCTTTCGGAAGTTTATGAAACCGAAGTCTGTTTGCACTCCAACAGCAAAAATGCGGTTGAATTCGTATGCCACGCCCGCCGAAATGCCGCAATCGAAACGCCGCGTGCCTTTTTTCCTTAAAAGTGGACTTTTCGTAGTAAAAACGGTCTTGTAAATCCTTGTCGGTGTCGCCGCGCGTTTTGCGCTTCCCCTCCCACGGCGGCATAAGGTCCTGCCGAAAATTCTATGTAGTGGAGCGGAGCAACTTCAAGGTAATAGTTTGCCATTACGGGCACTTCGACGTAGAACTTTCCGGTGCTGACGTTCTTGACTCCCATGAGAGGGTTGCCGTCCTCGTCGTTAACAATGTTACCCTTGTCATCGCGCATGTAAACGCTCTCGTTCTTGTCCTTATATCCTTTGGCATAAAAAAACACCCCGGGTTCGATGCTGAAGTTTCCCGGTATTTCATACTCGTATGAAGCACCAAGCTTAAAAGCTCCCACGTTGTCGGTGGAACTTCCGGTGTGCGAAGAAATTCCTCCGCCGATAGTGAAATTTACGCGCTGCGCGTGGACAGCCACAGTGCCTGCCGCCATTACGGAAAGGGAAAGGATTATGTGTTTCAGTGTCATTGCATGATAATTTGGTGTAAAAGTAGCGATTTATTGAGAAACAAAGAGCATAGCCTCCAAAAAATTGTTTGCCGACAGCATCGGCAGCCGCACGAAACCCCGCCGGAGATGCAGGGAATGCAACCCGAAAAGCCCCGAAACCCATGTGTCGCGGAAACATACGGACACACTGCAACCGATGCCCTTAAAAGCCGCAAACAGGGCTTTTTAGAGAGCCGGAAAACGCCTCAAAAAACGTCCTTTGTAAGTTATTGCGTTTCAGATATTTGAAAAGGCGAAAAATACAAGCCATATATTTTAAAATACAAGGCACTTATTTTAAAATAAGTGCCTTGTATTTTTTGCTACATGCCTTATGTTTTTTTAGAAGCGTGAAAACGCTGTGATTTCACCCCTGCCGACAGGGTGTTCAATATATGGAAAAATCCCGGTTTCCGCACCCCGGAAATTTGTAGCGGAACACGACTGCAAAAGACTTTATTATTGGAAAAACTTTTTCCAATCGTCTTTGCCGCGTTTCTTCTTGCTTTCAAAACCATCGTCGAAGAAATCATCGCGCTTTCTGCCCTTTTTCTTCTTCGGAGCTTCGTCGCGGAACTTTTCTCCCGCACCGGAACGGCGTTTTCCTCCTCCGCCCTTGTCGGAATGCTTCGTACCTGTGGCTTCCGCGTCATCAACCACCACGCGACGCCCCTTGTAGTTGGCTTTCTTGAAACTTTTCAAAACCGCAGGCGCATCGCCCTCGGGAACTTCGAAAAACGAGCAACTTGCCGTGAGGTCTATGCGTCCTATATCCACACTGCCGCCCACATACTTGTTTATCATGCCTATGATTTCGCGTGCAAACACACCGTCGCGCTTTCCGAGATTTATGAAAAGTCGTCTGTACCCCTTTTCGGGCTGCACCTTCCCGTCTCTGCCGGCACCCGACTTGCGCGAACGGCGGTCATGGCGCGAAGCTTTTCCGCCCTCTTCGTCAGAATCACGCCCGCCTTTTTCGTCAGGTTCCACAATTTCGGGAGCATTGGCGTAATATTCCACTAAAACGACCGAAAGCCGATGCAACAATGCGCTTCACGATGTCGTCTTTATCCATCCAGTCGAGCTTGCGCATGACCTCGGGCATGAACGAAGCTATCTGCTGCTCGTCAACCTCGGTACGCTCCAGTTTATCAATCACATTATAGAGCTGTTTTGTACAGATGTCCTTGGGCGAAGGCAGATGTCCGCGCACAAACTTCTTGCCTATTTCTTTTTCTATGCGGCGAATCTTGCCTTTTTCGCGCAAATGCACAATACTTATTGAGGTTCCGCGCTTTCCGGCACGCCCCGTTCTTCCGCTGCGGTGGGTGTAACTTTCTATGTCGTCGGGCAAACCGTAATTTATGACGTGTGTAAGCTCGTCAACGTCGAGTCCTCGCGCCGCAACATCGGTTGCCACAAGAAGTTGAACCCTCTTTTGGCGGAACTTCTGCATTGTAAGGTCGCGCTGAGCCTGCGACAGTTCGCCGTGGAGGGCTTCGGCATTATATCCGTCCTGAATGAGTTTGTCGGCAACCTCTTGCGTTTCCATTCGGGTACGGCAGAAAACAATAGCATATATCTTTGGCTGATAATCAACAATGCGTTTCAAAGCCGCATATTTGTCGCGTGCATGAACAAGATAGTATTCGTGGTTCACTTTCTCCGCTCCCTCATTGCGTGAACCCACAACAATCTCCTTGGGGTCGGTAAGATAATTGCGGGCTATCTTCTCGATGTCGCGGCTCATGGTGGCGGAAAAAAGCAGAGTGTTTCTGTTTTTCGGCACACCTGCAAGAATGGCGTCGATGCTCTCCGTGAAACCCATGTTGAGCATTTCGTCAGCCTCATCAAGCACCACATTTTCAACTTCGTCAAGCCTGGCAGCCTTGCGCTCCATTAAGTCGATTAAACGACCGGGAGTGGCAACAATTATCTGCACCCCTCTCTTCAAAGCCTTTATCTGGCTGCCAATATCCGCGCCTCCGTAAACGGCGAGAACATGTATGTAATCAAGATATTTGGAATAGTCCTTGAGGTCGTCCGCTATTTGCAGACACAACTCGCGCGTGGGACTGAGAATGACGGCCTGAACACCGTCTTTGTCTTTTTTCACTTTCTGCAAAAGAGGAAGTCCGTAAGCGGCAGTCTTTCCCGTTCCTGTTTGCGCAAGTGCTATAACATCATTACCCTGTCCCAATAAGTACGGAATCACTTCCTCTTGAATAGGCATCGGGCTTTCATAGCCTATTTCGTCAATGGCTTTAATCAATTCGGGCTCCAATCCGAGCTCTTCAAATGTTTTCAATTTTCGTAAACTTATAAAATCGGGTGCAAAGGTAATGATTTAGTGCTAAATACACATAACGCCGTATAATTAAAAGGGAAATGTTTCACGTGCAACGTAACAAATAACATTTTTTGAACTTCGCTTCGGAATTTATCTATTTTTATATATAACACATTGCTTTTCAACGAAATACATTCAAGTTCAAAACTTTTCAAAACCGTTTGACAGTTTTACGCAAAAGCTAAAAACCATGGAATTCATTATTTTGGAGTAATTTTGCCGTAATTCTGCGCCCTTTCAAGGCGCACAGCCAAAAAGATATGATGAACTTATATTATGATGTAGTTGTGGTTGGGGCGGGCCACGCGGGATGTGAAGCCGCAAGCGCCTCGGCAAGATGCGGATGTCGCACCTGTCTTGTAACAATGGACATGGCGAAAATTGCACAAATGAGTTGCAATCCCGCAATAGGCGGAATAGCCAAAGGACAAATAGTGCGCGAAATAGATGCTCTCGGAGGTTTTACGGGAATAGTAACAGACCGCACCGCAATACAATTCAGAATGCTAAATCGTTCGAAAGGACCGGCAATGTGGAGCCCCCGTTCGCAATGCGACCGCATGAAGTTCAGCGAAGAATGGCGCAGGATTCTCGAGAATACGGACAATCTCGACATATGGCAGGACCAGGTGGAAGAATTAATTGTTGAGAACGGAAAAGCAGTGGGAGTGGCAACACAATGGGGCGTAAGGATTAACGCCAAAGCAGTTGTGATAACCGCAGGAACATTTCTGAACGGACTTATGCACATAGGGCGCAAAAAGTTCCGGGAGGACGTTGCGCCGAACCGGCAGTGTCGCATCTCACAGAGTCTATAACGCGCCACGGAATACATTCCGACAGAATGAAAACGGGAACTCCCGTGAGAATAGACGCACGAAGCATAGATTTCTCACAACTCGAAATTCAAGAAGGCGAGAATGATTTTCACCGCTTTTCATATATAACAGAAAGCAGAACACTCCCGCAGCTCACATGCTGGCTGTGCTCCACAAATGAAACGGTTCACGAAATTCTCAGGAGCGGTCTGGCAGATTCACCTCTTTATAACGGACAAATACAAAGCATCGGACCGCGTTATTGCCCAAGTATAGAGACAAAACTTGTTACTTTCCCCGACCGCGACCACCATCCTCTTTTTTTTCTCGAACCCGAAGGTACTTCAACAAACGAGATGTATCTTAACGGTTTTTCCTCAAGTATGCCGATAGATGTGCAGCTTGAAGCAATAAAGCACATAAAAGGTTTTGAAAATGCACGCGCCTATCGTCCGGGATATGCCATAGAATATGATTTTTTCGACCCCACGCAGCTAAATCATTCGCTCGAATCAAAAGTTGTAGAGAATCTTTTCTTCGCAGGACAGGTGAACGGAACAACAGGATACGAAGAAGCGGCAGGGCAAGGTATAATAGCAGGAATAAATGCCGCACAAAAAGTAAAAGATGCCGAACCTCTCGTTCTTCGTCGCGATGAAGCTTATATAGGAGTGCTTATAGACGATTTGGTAACTAAAGGCGTGGACGAACCATACAGAATGTTTACGTCGCGCGCCGAGTTTAGAATTCTTTTGCGCCAGGACAACGCCGACGAAAGACTGACACCGAAAGTAAAAAACCTAACTGTTAGCAAAGAGCGTTGGGATAAATTTCAAGAAAAACAGAAAATCGTAAATAGTATAATAGACTATTGCGAAAAAACAAAAAGCAAAGCCGAAAGAAATAAATGATGCGCTCGTGGAAATGGGCACTTCAAAAATAGAATTTTCAGAACGTCTTTCGGAACTTCTCAATCGTCCGCAGATAAATATGGAGAAACTTTCAAAATACATTGCTCCCCTGAAAAAACTAATGGAAGATGAAAAAGGAATAAACGCAGAAGCATGCGAAGCTGCCGAAGTTAAAATAAAATATAAAGGATATATCGAACGCGAACGCAAACTTGCCGAAAAAATTCTCCGTTTGGAAGACATTAAAATCAGAGGACATTTCGATTATTCCAAAATAAAACAGCTTTCAATAGAAGCTCGTCAAAAACTCGAGAGGATTAATCCGGAAACTCTCGCAGAAGCAAGCCGAATTCCTGGTATTTCGCCGAGCGACATCAGTGTTCTTTTTTAGTTTTAATGAAGCGATGAACGCAGAAAGAACTTAAAGCTTTACTTCAGTTCCACGTGAAACAAAAAAATTTATACCAAACATTCAAAAAGCCTAATTATGAATGAGAAATACGTACTCGGACATCTGAGAAATATTCCCAATTTTCCGAAAAAAGGAATCCAGTACAAGGACATAAATTTCCTTTTTACCGATGCAGGAGTCATAAAAGAATTGAGCGATGAGCTTGTTTGCAGATACAAGAACAAAGGTATTACAAAGATAGTGGGAGTTGAAACGCGCGGCATTATAATGGCGGCGATTCTTGCCGAGAAATTAAACGCAGGACTCGTAATGTGTCGCAAAAAAAAGGTAAGATGCCCGGTGAAACAAAAAGCGAAAAATACGAAAAAGAATATGGTTTCGACGAAATAGAAATACAGGAAAATTCCATTACAAAGGACGATGTTGTTGTAATACACGATGATCTTTTGGCAACGGGCGGTTCGATGAAAGCGGCATACAATCTTGGTCAAAAATTCTCTCCTAAAGATGTTTTCATGAACTTTATTTTTGAACTTAAAAGCGAATGTCCGGACGGGAGAAAAGCACTTCCAAGCAATATAGACGTACAAAGTTTGTTCGTAATCTGATATAATTTTCGTTCAAGAGACACAAAATTTGCCATGACCAAAGAGGAAAACAAGAAACGGCTGGAATATTTGAAGGAATTGTTGACAATCTCCCCGACTCCCCGGATGTTATCAATACCTCAATGAAAAAAGGTGAAATAATCTATGTTGGTAAGGCGAAAAAGCTTAAAAAGACGCGTCAGCTCCTATTTCAAAGGAGACCAACCGAATCTTAAAACAAAAATTCTCGTAAGCAAAATCCGCGATATCAAATATATTGTTGTACGAACTGAAGAAGACGCGCTTTTATTGGAAAATAATTTGATAAAACGCTATAAACCGCACTACAATATCCTGCTTAAAGACGATAAAACCTATCCTTCCATCTGCATTACCAAAGAAGATTTTCCAAGAATTATAAAGACTCGGAAAAGAATCCATGACGGTTCGGAGTATTTCGGACCTTATTCGCACATACAAACGATGTACGCACTACTCGACCTTAAAAAAAATTAGTTCACCCGAGGCGTGCACCATGAAAATGACAAAAGAAGGCGTTAAATACGGCAATTATAAAGAATGTCTTGAATGGCACATAAAAAATTGCCCTGCGCCATGCACTGCACGGCAATCGCAAGAAGAATACTTGGAACTAATAGACGAAGCAAGGGAAATACTTAACGGAAATACCAAAGAACTGCAACGAAAAATGCGTGAAGAAATGAGCAGTCTCGCTGAAGAATTGCGCTTTGAGGAAGCTGCGGAAATCAAGAAAAAGTATGATTTAATCGAGAACTATTGTGCCAAAAGCGAAGTTGTTTCAAACGTAATGAACAACGTTGACGTTTTTGCCATTGAGAGTGATGATACGGCGGCATACATTAATTATATGCACGTAACCAAAGGAATGATAAACCAAGCCTTTACATTTGAGTATAAGAAACGGCTTGGCGAGAGCAATGAGGAACTTCTCGAAATGGGAATCATAGAAATGCGAGAACGTTACGGAAGCAAGGCAAAAGAAATCATAGTTCCCTTCCCCATTGACACAGAACTTAACGGAGTAAACTTTTTCGTTCCGCAAAGAGGCGATCGTTATAAACTCCTGAAGCTCTCCCAGTTAAACGTCAAGGAATATAAGTTTGACCGACTCAAACAATCCGAAAAACTTAACCCGGAACAAAAAACATGCGTCTCATGAAGGAAATACAAGATGACTTGCACCTTGAAAACCTCCATTCAGAATAGAATTGTTTGATAACTCAAACATTTCCGGAACGGATGCCGTGGCAGCCTGCGTGGTTTTCGAAAAGCTCAAACCCGCCAAGAAAGAGTATCGTAAGTATAACATACGCACCGTTGTGGGACCTGACGATTACGCTTCCATGAAAGAAGTAGTATATCGCCGATATTCGCGCGCGAAAGAGGAAAATACTCCACTTCCCGACCTTATTATTACCGACGGCGGCAAAGGTCAGATGGAAGTTGTGCGGGAAATTGTGGAAGACAAACTGAATCTTAAAATACCCATCGCAGGTCTTGCGAAAGACAATAGACACCGCACCCACGAACTCCTTTACGGTTTTCCGCCGGTAGTTATAGGATTAAAACAAGATACCGCGCTTTTCCGCCTGCTTACGCGAATGCAGGACGAGGTTCACCGTTTTGCCATAACCTTTCACAGACAAAAACGCAGCAAACGCGCTCTAAAATCCGAGCTTGACGGTTTGAACGGCATAGGACCAAAGACAAAAAACATTATTACTCAGTAAGTTAGGCAGCGTAAAGAGAATAAAAGCGCGAATCTCGCAGAACTGCAGCTAATACTCGGCAACAAAAAAGGAGAAAACCTGTATTCGCAACTCCACGAGCGTGAAGCATCGCCCGCAGAGCAATTATAATATTCTGATTTATAAGAAAATACACCTTATTCCTTTCATCTTTTCCGAAAGAATAAACTATTATCGCTAAATTTGCAATAAACTAACAAACAAAGCAAACATAATGAGAGCCGTAATACAACGTGTGAGCCACGCAAACGTAACGATAGACGGAACAAAGAAAAAGCGAAATAGGCAAAGGCTTCCTCATACTATTGGGAATAGAAAATCCCGACAGCGAAGAAGACATTGCATGGCTCGTAAAGAAGATTGGGGGACTAAGAGTCTTTGACGATGAAAACGGAGTTATGAATCTGTCGGTCAAAGACATAAAAGGCGAAATACTTGTGGTTAGCCAATTCACGCTTATGGCTTCATACAAGAAAGGCAATCGTCCTTCTTACATTCGTGCCGCAGGTCATGACGTTGCAATACCGCTCTATGAAAAGTTTTGCGAAGCAATGGACAAAAAATCGAGAAACCGGTTAAAACAGGAACTTTCGGCGCAGACATGAAAGTGGAATTGCTCAACGACGGACCAGTTACTATTTGCATGGACACTAAAAAAACAAGGAATAATCATGACTCTTCAAGAACTTCAAACAGAGGTTGATGCCTGGATAAAGCAATACGGAGTGAGATATTTCAGTGAACTCACAAACATGGCATGTCTTACCGAAGAAGTAGGCGAAATGGCGCGAATCATGTCAAGAACATACGGCGACCAGTCCTTCAAAGAAGGCGAGAAACACGATTTGGGCGACGAAATAGCCGATGTGCTTTGGGTTCTAACCTGTATTGCCAACCAAACAGGTGTGAATCTTGAAGAAGCAATAAGGAAAAACATTGCTAAAAAACCAATCGTGATAAAACGCGACACATTGAAAACGAGAAACTTAAAAACACAGAAAAAAATGAAAGAATCAGAAAAAGAACACTGCTGCTGCCACCAAGAGCACGAGGGAGAACACCACTGCGGTTGCGGACACAATCATGAACATAACGAAGAACATCATTGCTGCTGCGGTCATCACGACCACTGCGATGACCATTGCGAATGCGGCGAAAAGGATGTGAATCTTTATGACAAAATACGCGAAACTCTCGACAAATACAGCTACTCACTTACCCGCAGAACAGGCTGAACATGGGCAGCCCACATAATGGAACACCACTCCGAAGAAAAAACAACAACCCGGAAGTTTGGAAATTCCTTTTGAGCAGTCTGGAACTGACTTCACTGAAAGTTACCGACAACGACGAAAGCATTCTCGCCATGGTTGAAAAAGTAAACTCTTTCGAAGATGCTTATCCCGAACTCCCCAATGTGGCAGCAATATGTGTGTATCCCAACTTCGTACACCTTGTAAGAAACAGCCTTGAAGTAGATGAAGTTGGAATTACGAGCGTTTCCGGCAGCTTTCCCTCCTCGCAAACTTTCAGCGAAGTGAAACTCGTGGAGAGTGCACTGGCTCTCAAGGACGGAGCAGACGAAATTGATATAGTTCTTCCGGTAGGAAAATTCCTCAGCACTGATTATGAAACGGTTGACGAGGAAATAGAGGAGATAAAGAGCTATTGCGGCGAAAAGAAACTCAAGGTTATTCTCGAAACCGGCGCACTTCAAACCGCCGAAAACATCATGCGTGCAGGAATACTCTCAATGTATTGCGGAGCGGACTTCATTAAACCCTCCACGGGTAAACTCTCCATTGGTGCAACTCCCGGTGCAGTCTATGCAATGTGCTCTGCCATAAAGCAATACAACGCCCGTCATAACTACAAGATAGGAATTAAAATTGCCGGCGGCATAAAAAACACAAAAGATGCCGTTAACTACTACTCCATTGTCAAAGAAGTCCTCGGCGAAGAATGGCTTACGAACAATCTTTTCCGTATAGGAGCGTCAAGTCTTGCCAATTCACTGATTTCAGACATCACCAAATCAGAGGTTAAATACTTCTGAAACCGGAGGGGAAAAAATGAATAAACCTATCTGTTTATTCGCATAAATTCAGTGTGATATTCATTTTCCGCCGTAACCGTGCAGAAAAACGGCAAACAAGGTGGTTTTCAAGTTAACCCCTTAATTAACAGCCTTATAAGGCTTATTTTCGGTAAGTTTCCAAATATCTGCAACACAAGAACTTACATCGTTAAAAATATAAGCCATGTATTTTGAATTACGAGCCATATATTTTAAAATATATGGCTCGTAATTTTACTATGTCCCATGTAAATTTTTGAGAAAAGCCTTTCTGGACAAAAACAAAAAAGAATACGGGCGCAAAAATATTCAGCGTCCGGATAAAAAGATATGTAAATAAAAAGATGGAAATCCGAGGTTATTTGTCGCGGCTCACAACAAAATCAACATATCCCCTTATGGCGTTTTTTACTGTCTCGTTCCTATATGATTCGAGAATGTCATAAGCTTCACTGCGAAACTTGTCCATCACCTCATAAGCATAGGAAATACCGCCGTTTGCTTTGATAAATTCAATAAAATCACTTATTTCATCGGCAGTTGCACTACCCTCCTTTACTTTTCGGGCAATGTCGTGATAATGTGCATTATCGCTGTTGTTCAAAACGAAAACCGCAGGAAGAGTAAGCTTTCCTTCAAGCATATCATTGCCTGTGGGCTTGCCAATCTTGGTGTTGTCGTAATAATCAAATATATCGTCGCGAATTTGGAAGCACATACCAATTATTTCTCCCAATCTCTTGGCTTTCTTAACGTTATCGGCAGATGCCCCAACCGAGAACGCCCCGAGTTCGCCGCATGCAGAAAAAAGTTCGGCAGTTTTGTTGCGTATAACCTCGTAGTAAGCCTCCTCTGAAACAACCTTGTTGCGTATGTTAGCCTGCTGCTTCACCTCTCCCTCGGACAAAAGAATTCCAAGCTCCGAAATACGGTTCACAATGGGCATTTTTCCTGTTTTCACCGACTGTTGCAAAGCCAGCGACAACAGATAATCGCCAACCAATACGGCGAGTTTGTTTCCGAACTTGGCATTCACCGACTTCAATCCCCTGCGCTCGTCGCTCTCATCCACCACATCGTCGTGAAGAAGACTGGCATTATGAAAAAGTTCAAGCGCAAGAGCCACATTGTAAGTAACTTCGTTTACAGGAGCAAACTCTTTTGCAGTGAGCAAAACGAGTATAGGTCTCATCATCTTTCCTTTACGCGAACGCACATGCTCAAGAATTGTTCCGAGCAAGTCATCTTCATGACTCAAAACCTTGTCATAAAGTTCAACACACTGTGAAAGCTCCTTTTCTATAGGGAAAGATATTTGATGAAGTTCTGCCATGTCCTTATTTTGAAGCTACAAAAATACGAATTTATAGTTATCCATTCGATGAATTTCATTACATTTACAGAAAAATAAAGACAGATGAACAAATTATACCTGCTCGATGCCTATGCACTCATATATCGTGCTTACTATGCGCTCATACGCACCCCGCGAATAAATTCTAAGGGATTCAATACTTCTGCAATTTACGGATTTGTCAATACACTTGAAGAAATAAAGCGGCTCTCCCCCACCCACATGGCTGTGGCGTTCGACCCGAAAGGCGGCAAAACTTTCCGCAACGAACTCTACCCGCTCTATAAGGCACAGCGCGAAGCAATGCCCGAAGACATTCGCAAATCCGTGCCCGTAATCAAGGACATTATCAAGGCTATGAACATACCTATACTTGAAGCTGAAAACTTTGAGGCTGACGATGTTATAGGAACAGCGTCCAAGAAATTCGCTTCGCCCGAAAATGAAGTTTACATGATAACCGGTGACAAGGATTACGGGCAACTCGTAAACGAAAACGTGTGGATGCTTAAACCTTCACACGGCGGCGGATTCGAAAAAATGGGTGTGGAAGAAATCAAATCCAAATACGGTTTGAATTCTCCCCTTCAAGTGATAGACCTGTTGGGACTGATGGGCGACACAGCCGATAACATTCCGGGATGTCCGGGAGTTGGCGAAAAAACTGCCGCAAAACTTTTGTCGCAGTTCAAAAACATTGACGACATAATAGCAAACGCAAAAAACATAAAAGGAGCACTCGGGAAAAAATAGAAAATTCCGAAGAGCAAATCAGACTTTCAAGAACTCTTGCGGTGATTCGCACCGACGTTCCCATTTCGTTTTCATTCGACGACCTGAAAGTAAAAGAACCTGATTCGGAAAAATTGAAAAAAATATTCTCGGAACTTGAATTCCGAAGCATGTTGAAACGAATGGGTGCGGAACCGGAAAAAAACATCGGCGACTTTGCCGGAGGACTTTTTGATATGGTTGAACCGGAAAAGGGAGAAAAACAAAAAGTGTTAATAAAAATATAAAAACAAGCGTCCAAAAACGCGAAAATTTTGGAGCAGAGCCGACCAACTCCCAAGAAGAAGAAAAAAATATCGCAGTATTTCGAGCCTAAAAAACTACCCCACTCCTATTATCTCATTGATAATGAAAACGAAATGCGCGAATTATGCCAAAAAAATCCTGTCATCGGATTTCTTAAGTTTAGACACGGAAACCACATCAACCGATGCAATCAACGCAGAATTGGTTGGTTTGAGTTTCTCAATACGAGAATTCGAGGCTTTTTACATTCCCATACCTCCCGAAAGGGAAAAGGCACAAAAATAGTGGATATTTTCAAACCCGCATACGAATGCGAAAATTTGAAAATAGGTCAGAACATAAAATACGACATACTTGTTTTGCGCAATTACGGAGTTCGCGTTGGCGGAAAGCTTTGGGACACGATGGTGGCGCATTATATTTTGCAGCCGGAGCTTCCTCATAACATGGATAGCCTTGCTGAAAAATATCTTGACTACTCCACTATTAAAATTGAAGAACTTATCGGACCAAAAGGTAAGAATCAAAAGAATATGCGCGAGCTTTTGCCGCAAAACATATATGAGTACGCCTGCGAGGATGCCGATGTAACTCTCCGGCTTCAGAATGTATTGAAACCCGAACTCGCAAAAGCGGAAATGGAAAACCTTTTCAACGATGTGGAAATGCCTCTTGTCAACGTGCTTGTGGAAATGGAGGAAAACGGGTGAGTATTGATACGGCGGCTCTCAAAGAAACTTCGGAACTTTTCACTCAGCGCATGAACAAATACGAAGAAGAAGTCTACAAAATAGCCGGGGAAAAATTCAATCTCTCATCTCCCAAACAAGTTGGCGAAGTTCTTTTCGACAAAATGGCTCTCGATCCGAAAGCCAAGAAAACTAAAACGGGACAATACGTTACTTCGGAAGAAGTTCTGGCTAAACTGCGGAACAACAACCCGATAGTTGACCTTATTCTCAAATATCGCGGCATGAAAAAGCTGATTTCAACCTACCTCGATGCCTTGCCGCAGCTGATAAATCCGAAAACGGGAAAAATACATACCTCTTTCAATCAAACTGTTACGGCTACCGGAAGATTAAGTTCGAGCAATCCGAATTTGCAAAACATTCCTGTGCGCGGAGACGACGGAAAAGAAATACGCAAAGCATTTATCCCCCGAAAACGGATGCGAGTTTTTCTCTGCTGATTACTCTCAAATAGAACTTAGAATCATGGCTCATCTTTCGCAGGACCAACATATGCTCGCAGCTTTCAATAATAATTACGATGTTCACGCAGCTACTGCCGCCAAAATCTATCATAAACCTATTGAGGAAGTAACCAAAGACGAACGGCGCAAGGCTAAAACCGCCAATTTCGGCATTATTTACGGCATTTCCGCCTTCGGACTTTCGGAACGTCTGAATATTTCCAGAAGAGAAGCCAAAGAACTAATTGACAATTACTTCAAGGAATATCCGAGAATAAGGGAATACATGGACGAAAGCATTGAAAAAGCGCGCGAAAAGGGATATATTGAAACTATTCTCAATCGCCGCCGCTACCTTCCCGACATAAATTCGAGCAATTCGGTTGTGCGCGGATATGCAGAGCGAAACGCAATAAACGCTCCCATACAGGGCAGTGCCGCCGACATAATTAAAATTGCCATGGTTAGGATTTACAAACGTTTCAAAGAGGAAAATATGCGCTCGAAAATGATTCTGCAGGTTCATGACGAATTGAATTTCAGCGTATTTCCCGACGAAAAAGAAAAGGTTAAGAACATTGTGGTTGAGGAAATGGAAAAGGCTTATCCACTGTCCGTTCCCCTGAAATCAGACTATGGGTGGGGTAAAAACTGGCTCGAAGCCCATTGATTTTTCAAACCCTTTCCCCCACTCCGCCACGGTTGTTTTTAATGTAAAATTCAACTTTGAAGAAAAAAAGTTTGCAGAATGAAATGTTTTGAGTAATTTTGCACTGCTATTTAACGATAGCATCGTGTTTGTTCCATGGTGTAATGGCAGCACTAGAGTTTTTGGTTCTCTCAGTCATCGTTCGAATCGGTGTGGAACAACTAAAATGGCGATACGCTTCGGTGTATCGCTTTTTTTATATTTCAATTAATATTCCGCAATTCATTTCACGCATTTAATATTATTTACTATCATTGCATTATCAAACATTAATTGAAATGAACAGCGTTTTCAATAAGCTCACAGCCGTTGCAGTTTTCATGTTCATAGGCATTTCGGCTTTTTCACAGGAAAAAAATTCCAAGAAAATCGAAGGAATATGGCAGCTTGTAATTCCTTCGCGAAACATATCCGACAATCAAAAGAAATTTGTGGATACGTGGAAAATTTACAGTGGCGACGGAACTTACACAATCATGAGCAACAATACTCCGACGGGCATTTCCATGTTGAAAGCCCAGGGAAAAATATACCGTTGTAAACGATTCTGTGGTTAAGGAAACAAATGAAATTTCGCAAACAGGGAAAGCAGAAAAAACCGACTGTATAAAAGTGGAATTCATTGGAAAAGAGTTGATGAACACCTATCACAACATCAATTCCAAAGAAGGAATTTGGGAAGAACTCTGGAAACGTGTAAGCACTAATGCGGATGATTCCGACATGGAATATCTCAACACAGAGAAAGACAATTATAAAGTTTCAAGAGACCTTGACGGAATCTACACCGTTACCGAAAAAATGCCGGAATATTCGGGAGGAAGCTATGAAGACTTGGTTAAAAAAGTATCCCAAACCGTTATCTATCCCGAAGAAGCTCAGGAAAAAGGACTTGAAGGCATTACATTGGTGCGGTTTGTGGTAAACAAAAAAGGCAAAACCGAGAATCTGCAAATCATGCGCTCCTCCTACCCAATTCTCGACGAAGAAGCCAAGAGAGTTATCAGTAAACTTTCTTTCATTCCGGGAATGCACGACGGCAAAAAGGTGAAAGTTTATATGACAATACCCGTTAATTTCAAACTCAGATGATTTTGAAAAGGGTTTGATACCACCTTTTCATAACCTTTTCATACATCCGAAAAAACATAAGCCATGTCGTAAAAAATACAAGGCACATATTTTTAAAATATAAGGCACTTATTTCAAAATATATGCCTTATGTTTTTTTTCATTACCGCCCTGTTTCTCACCATGTTTGGTATGGTGTTTGTTACATTGCATATTCGTCTTATTATTAAACATTTACGATAATGATGTTTTATATTAGACAGAAAACAAAAACAGGACGGAGTTTAAGAGCTTCATCCTGTTTTTTCGTTACGTTTTTTATATGATGTTTCGTTATTCCTCGGGAGCGAACATTGGATCCCATGGTGGAAGCAAGGTAGCCTTTTGTTTGAGCAAATCGAGCGTAGGCTGCGAAATATATTTCTTTTCAGCCACAAGACGGAACAAATATCCGTCAAACCACGAATCACTCATTATTAGGTGTCCCCTGTAACCGTAATCACTACCCCAACTGTTTTCTACTTCCCACTTCACCGGTTTTCCGTCTTTTTCCAGATCAACCGCCATAAGAGTCATGGCATGTGAAGACATTGAAGCAAAACTTACGATACGTTCTTTCTTGGTCATATTGAAATCCGTTCCCATGATTGAAGAATAATCATAGTTAGCACTGTCGAGCACACCGGTGTTCTTGTCAAGGAATTTGCCCACATCGCAAGACATGTACATCATTGTACTGTCCTTAATGGAGCGAATGGCTATGGCTTTGATTGAATCCATGGGTAGATTAAGATAAGTCCAGTTCTTTCCGTCGTAAGAATGACGGTCAAAGTCAATTTCGTAAACCTTGTTGTACGGACGAGTAGGGTCGTTCATGAGCATAACATAGTTGTTGTTCAAATCGTTAGCCACATATTCTTCATAGAAACCCTTCGGCGTGTATTCTTTTGTACTTATCGGTTTTCCGCTTTTGTCTGTCATAGTCCACGTAAACTTTTCAGGAGGAGTTCCGAGGAACAACGAAAGCATGTGATATACCGTTCCGAGCATTTCAACCTTTCGCTTTTGAATTTCGTCTTTCTTGGCACCTTTTGCAGCCTTTTCGCGAAGTTCCAAACCAAATTGGCGGAGTTTATAGCTTATAAGCATGTTCATTCTGCTTGTATTGTTAGAAGCGAAAGTCTCAGGCATTATGTCGGAAGGCACAACTCCGTATTTCGAAATAATGTCTGCAATTCCAGTGAACTGACCGCCGTCGGAAAGAGGATTCTTGAAAAGCCACTCGACAAGCTTGTCGTCCATAGGTTTCTTGGCATTGTCAATGATTCCTTGGAGAAATAAATTTGATTTCTCAAGTTGGTCATAGAAAAAACTGTAACTTTGCGAAAACTTGAACTCTCCCAAACCATATTTGGCAATCATTTTTGCACGCATTACATTAAGACCCGTAAAAAGCCAACATCTTCCCGAAGATTTTTGGTCGGTAATGCCTTCAGACTTTACATAGTTTGAAAAAATTGTTTTGCGCCACGGGATTAGCCGCGTTTCGCGTTAGAACATTAATGTCCGTAGCCGTTAGAGCATTGGCGAGTGCTTTGTCTGCCGCAGCAGAGCCCTGCATCTTTTTTTCAGTTTTCCCAAAACATCGGGAGTGATGGCTCCGTTGTTCTGTGAAAAAGCCGAAAAACCGCATACCGCAACTGCAAGCAGGGTAGTGGTGATTCTATTCATAACTATTTTAATGATTAATATATGTCTTAGATGCAAATTTAGCTGTTTATTTTTATTTAAGCTAAACACACCGCAGGTAGCAACCATTGCCTCATATATTATATATATCATCCTATTTTTATTTTCTAAAAAAAGAAGATGATAATTATAATACGGTGTGGAAAATGTGGAAAACTCAAAAAAAATAAAGAAATAAGGTGTGCATAGAATTGAAAAACAGAAAAATAAGAAGGCAAAGCGTATTATGTAAAACTGTTGATAAGTCTGTGAAAACGGTGTTGAAATTTCCGTGGCTTATTAACCTGAACTCGTAAAAGCCCGTATTTTTTTGTTGATACGGTTTATAAGAATAAACAACTTTTCAACAGGTTTTCCACCGACTTATCCACCGTTTTTCTAATTTTGCGGAATAATGAAAGCTAAAATTTACGGAACTGAAAAGAATAGATGTTCGTCAGTTCAAAGCATCCGATAAAACTCCTCTCACAGTTGTTCTCGACGACGTAAGGAGCATGTATAATGTAGGTTCGGTATTTCGCACGGCAGATTCCTTCAGACTTGAAAAATAATGCTTTGCGGAATAACTGCGTGCCCGCCTCATCCGGAAATTCACAAGACTGCTCTCGGCGCGGAGCTTTCAATGGAGTGGAAGAAGTGCGAAAATACTATCGAAGCGGTAAACAAACTCCATGAAGAAGGTTATGAGGTTTACGCTCTCGAACAAGTGGAACACAGTGTGCCGCTTCAGAATTTCAAGGTGGAACACGGAAAGAAATATGCCCTGATTCTCGGAAACGAAGTCAAAGGTGTATCGCAAGAAGCGGTAAATATTTGCGACGGAGCAATAGAAATTCCGCAATTCGGAACTAAACATTCCATGAATGTATCGGTTTCGGGAGGAATTGCAATATGGCAGATTGCTTCTCAACTACTGAAGTTGCAATAAAAATATATGCTTTCGGCAGAATATATAAAGAGTGTTTCGGCGGAATTAGGTTTTTCGGCGTGCGGAATCTGTAAGGCGGAAAAAATGAACAAGTCTTATTCCGATTATGTCAAAAGATTTATAGCCGAAGGCAGAAAATGGTGAGATGGATTACCTTTCCCGAAATATGGATATGCGTTTTAATCCGGAAAAACTCGTAGAAGGTACGAAATCCATCATATCTGTTGCGCTCAATTACTATCCTGCGCGAAAAATGAATGCTAAGGAATATACTTTTTCGTATTACGCTTACGGCAAAGACTCATCATACGGTAGTTAAACAGAGGCTTTTTGAACTTTTCAACAGATTAAAGAAAAGCTGTGAGGGAAACGAAAAAAGAATTGGAGGGTAGGGCGTTTTGCGATACTGCTCCTGTTTCGGAACGTTACTGGGCTTGGCGTGCCGGTGTTGGTTTTATAGGCAAGAATACCCTTTTGATTATACCGCATAAAGGTAGTTTCTTTTTTCTTGGGGAACTTTTCGTAAATGCCGAGGTAGACAAATATGATGAACCCTTGAAAAATTATTGCGGAAACTGTACTAAATGTATTGATGCCTGTCCCGGCAATGCCATTTTCGAACCTTACAATCTCGATGCAAGGAAATGTTTGTCGTATCTCACTATTGAGAGCAGAAAAGAACTGCCTGCGGGCACGGAAAACAAAATGGATAATTGTATTTACGGATGCGACAGATGTCAGAGTGCTTGTCCTCACAACAATTTCGCTACTCCCACTGATGTCATTGAGTTTGCGCCGTCCGAAGAGCTTTTCGAAATGAAACGAGAGGATTGGGATTCGCTCACCGAAGAAGAGTATAGAAAACTATTCAAAGGCAGTGCTGTAAAAAAGGGCAAAAGTATTCCGGACTAATGCGTAACATTAATGCCGTGAACAAGAAAAAATCAAAATAATCAGTGAGATAAGTATGTGATAATAAAAAGAAAAAAACTTTTTGGTGTCATAAAAATTTCTCCATATCAAACTTATTACATACCTTTGCAGAAACGAAAGACAAAAGGATTCCATGGCTTTGCTTTGGGATTCTTTTAGTTTTTTATCCTCTTTGAAAGGGGAGAATAAAACAGATTAATAACTTAAAAAAAATATACAGACTTATGGCTTATATGTCCCAAGAGGGCTACGACAAAATGGTGGCCGAACTAAGACACATGGAAACAGTTGACCGTCCTGCGGCATCGGAGGCGATTGCAGAGGCACGCGACAAAGGCGATCTCTCGGAAAACAGCGAATATGATGCTGCAAAGGAAGCTCAAGCCATGCTTGAGATGAAAATAAACAAACTGAAGGCTGCTCTTGCAAGTGCAAAAAAATCATAGATCCCAAGAAACTTTCCACCGACACGGTTCAGATTCTCTCCACTGTGGAAATGGAGAATGTCAAGAACAAGGCACGCATGAAATATACCATAGTTAGCGAAAGCGAAGCCAATCTTCGTGAGGGCAAGATTTCGTCTCAAACTCCCGTTGCCCAAGGTTTGCTCGGACACAAGGTTGGCGATGTGGTTGACATCAAAATTCCGCAAGGCGTTGTGCAGCTTAAAATCGTGAACATCTCAATCTAAACAAAAATGGCAGGAATATTTGCTAAAATTGCCGCCGGCGAAATACCTTCATACAAGGTTGCGGCAAACGAGGAGTTCTATGCTTTTTCTCGACATCAATCCTATGGTGATGGGACATACTCTTGTTATTCCGCGCCGTGAGGAAGATTATATTTTTGATTTGAGCGATGACGAACTGGCACGCATGATTGTATTCGCAAAACATGTGGCTGTGGCATTGAAAAAGGCTTTCCCGTGCAAGAAAGTGGGAATGGCTGTGCTGGGACTTGAAGTGGCTCATGCGCATATCCACCTTATTCCCATGCAAAGCGAAAAGGACATGGATTTCCACCGCGAAAAACTCTGTCCGAAGCCCGAAGAAATGAAAGAGGCTGCCGAAAAAATCAGCGCGTACTTCGAGATTTGATAGATAACTATAATTGGAAATAAAAGCAGACTTGCTTTCGGGCAGGTTTCTTTTTTGTTTTTATGTGGTGTGATTCCCGAAGGGTAGGAAAGCGTATTTTCCGGTTTTGTTTGTAGCTTTTTGAAGCGCAAATATATGCACGAAAAAACACATGGCTTATCGTGAAAAATACAAGGCACTTATTTTAAAAATATGTGCCTTATGTTTTAAAATATATGGCTTGTATTTTTGGGCTTTTGCAATATGGTTTGTTTCAATAACTTACGAAACCCGAAAAAAAGCCGTTTTCCTGCACGTTTTTTCGAGTGTAAATTGGGCGTTTCGGGATGTTTGTGTCGCTTTTAGTGTTGTTATTCTTGCAAAGCAGAATATAAAAGCGGATATTGGCGGCATATTTCTCGCATTTTATGACTAATTTTGCAACTATTATATATTTATAGTTGCAATATGGTGCTGAACTATATTTGGATAGCCTTTTTTGTGATAGCTTTCGCCGTGGCTTTGGTGAAACTTTTGTTTTTTGGCGACACAGGAGTGTTTCCCGAGATAATGAATTCCACTTTCACAACTGCCAAGACGGCTTTTGAAATTTCGCTGGGGCTTACCGGTGTGCTTTCCCTATGGTTGGGTGTGATGAAGATAGGTGAGAGGGGAGGATTGGTCCAGGCTCTGTCTCGCGCTCTCTATCCTGTTTTCAGTAAACTCTTTCCCGATATTCCCAAGGGTCATCCTGCGGTGGGCAACATCTTTATGAATATTGCCGCAAACATGCTTGGTCTCGACAATGCCGCCACTCCGCTCGGACTGAAAGCCATGGAGAGACTTCAGGAATTGAACCCTAAAAAGATACAGCCACCAATCCCATGATTATGTTCCTTGTGCTAAACACGAGCGGGCTTACCATTGTGCCGGTTGGGGTTATGGTCTATCGTGCACAGCTTGGTGCGGCTCAGCCCACGGATGTGTTCGTTCCCATATTGCTTGCCACATTCGTTGCAACGCTTGTTGGAATAATAGCCACGAGCATTTACCAGAAGATAAACCTGTTTAACAAAACCTTGCTGCTTACTCTCGGCGGCGCGTGCGTGTTTTTGCACTCATAATCTGGGGATTTTCAAATCTCGACAAGGCTTCCATGGATTTGGTGGGAACTTCGGCTGCCAACATACTTCTGTTTTCCATTATAATAGCTTTCATTCTCGTGGGAGTGAGAAAAAAGGTAAATGTTTACGATGCTTTTATAGAAGGAGCCAAAGGTGGTTTTGAAACAGCGGTGAGAATTATTCCTTATCTCGTGGCAATACTTGTGGGCATAGGCGTTTTTCGCGCTGCAGGTGCCATGGACTGGATAATTGACGGCATAGAGTGGGTGGCAGTTCGGTTTGGCGCAAACACAGACTGGATTGGAGCCATACCCACAGCCATTATGAAACCATTGAGTGGTAGCGGCGCGAGAGGAATGATGGTTGACTGCATGACCACATACGGCGTGGATTCGTTCACGGGGCGTTTGAGCTGTCTTTTCAGGGTTCCACCGACACCACGTTCTATATTCTTGCGGTTTACTTCGGTAGCGTGGGAATAAAATACACACGCCACGCCGTGGCTTGCGGACTTATTGCCGACGTAGCGGGGACTCTTGCGGCAATAGCCATATGCTATATGTTTTTCGGGTAATATATTATTGTAAACAACATAAATCATGGCAAATCTTAAGACGCTGTTCAAGGACACAGCCCTTTACGGCATGAGCAGCATTGTGGGAAGGTTTCTCAATTACCTTCTCGTTCCGTTATATACAGCCAAGATAGCTGCTTCATCGGGTGGTTACGGAGTCATAACCAATGTATACGCATACACCGCGCTTCTGCTCGTTATTCTGACGTTCGGCATGGAAACGACGTTCTTTCGTTTTGTGAACAAAGAGGGTGCAAACCCCATGCGAACCTATTCCACGGTTCTCATAATGGTTGGCAGTGTGGCGTTGCTCTTTGTTGCTCTTGTCCTGGCGTTCATAAATCCGGTTTCGTCCTTTATGGGCTATTCCGCTCACGAGGAATATGTGGCTGTAATGGCTGCGTGTGTGGCTATTGACGCTTTCCAGTGCATTCCGTTCGCTTATCTGAGATACAAACACAGACCTTGGAAGTTCGTAGCCCTGAAAATGTTGTTCATTGTGCTTAACATTACGCTCAACATAGTATATTTCGTGGTTCTTCCGGCAATGTATTCCAATCCTTCAACCCATGGTTTTGCGGCTTCGTTATATGATCCTAACGTCGGAGTGGGTTATGTTTTCCGTTTGAACCTTTTCTGCACGGCAATAATCACTTTCTTTTTTTTGGAAAGAGCTTACCGGTTTTCGCTGGGTGTTCGATAAAATTCTCTTTCGCAAGATGTTGTCGTATTCATGGCCTATTCTTCTTTTTGGGAATCACGGGAATTTTGAACCAGACTGCCGACAAGATTCTGTTCCCCATAGTTTCGCCGGGAGCCGAAGGGCATGTGCAGCTCGGAATATACGGCGCGGCGGCAAAGATAGCCATGATAATGGCTATGATAACCCAGGCGTTCCGCTACGCATACGAACCATTTGTGTTTGGAAGTGCCAAGGAAAAAGGTTCGAGAGACACGTATGCCAAGGCAATGAAGTATTTCATTATTTTCACCCTTCTTGCTTATCTCGTGGTGGTGGGCTATCTCGATGTTCTCAAATATATAATAGGACGGGACTATTGGGAAGGACTGAAAGTGGTGCCTGTGGTAATGGCTGCCGAAATTATGATGGGCGTTTACTTTAATCTTTCGTTCTGGTACAAACTTATCGACAAAACCATCTATGGTGCGTGGTTTTCCGGCGTAGGTTGCGTGGTGCTTGTGCTTATTAATGTGCTTTTAATACCCAAGTACGGCTACATGGCTTGCGCCTGGGCAGGCGTGGCAGGCTATGGAACCGCAATGCTTCTGTCATATTTTGTGGGACAAAAGAAATATCCAATTAACTATCCCCTGAAATCCATAACGGTATATATATGTATAGCCGCATTGTTCACAGCCATAATGTTATATACGCCGCAATCGCTCCCGAAAGCATTGCGCCTGGGCATAAACACGTTGCTGATAATATTGTTTGTGGCGCACATTATACATTATGACTTTCCGATTTCAAGTCTTCCTGTCATAGGCAGACACTTCAGGAAAAGAAATTAACGGACATTGGTTTTCGCTTTCGCCGAAAGCCGTAAATTTGGCGTTTTCTGGCATGTATGAAAAAACACATGGCTTATCGCAAAAATACAAGGCACTTATTTTTAAAATAAGTGCCTTGTATTTTAAAAATATATGGCTTGTATTTTTCCGCTTTATAACTATGTGAGCCACAATAACTTACAAAAACTTCGAAAAAAGGGCGTAAAATAGTGATATTCAAATACTTGCTGTTTTTTATGTCAAAGTGCGCTTTTTGGGGACTATGGAAAGGCTTTTGACTCAAGCGTTATGCGTGTCCGCATTTTGCTGCCGCTGTTCATGAAAACCCGGAGATTTCGGCTTTTGCTCCGTGTGCACCAAATGTTATATGCCCAAAATCGGCGGTTATCGGGTTAAAATGCTTAATTTTGCAGACTATTACGTAATGTGTGGAAATATAAGTATATAAGGATATGAAAATCGAGCAAAATATATCGTCTGCCGCAGCCGAGGCGGTGAAGGCACTTTATGGCGTGGAGCCTAAAGGAAGACATGATTCAACTTCAGAAAACCAAACGCGAATTTGAGGGTTCGCTGACGCTTGTGGTTTTCCCGCTTTTGAGAGTGTCGAAAAAGAAACCCGAGGACACTGCAACCGAAATAGGCGAGTATCTGTTGAAAAACTGTAATGCCGTGGACAAATACAATGTTGTCAAAGGTTTTCTCAATCTTTGTGTCTCCGCTGACAGTTGGACGGATTTGCTCAACACCATTGACTCAGACGAAAACTACGGAATACACAAACCCGATGCGGATGCTCCGCTGTGGATGATAGAATATTCCTCGCCAAATACCAACAAACCGCTCCACCTGGGGCATGTGAGAAACAATCTTCTTGGTTGGGCAGTGGCAAACATTGAGGAAGCCTGCGGCAAAAAAGGTTGTGAAAAACAAATATAGTGAACGATCGCGGCATTCATATATGCAAGTCCATCTTGCATGGCTCAAATGGGGCAACGGAGAGACTCCTCAAAGTTCCGGAAAGAAAGGCGACCATCTCATAGGTGATTATTACGTTTTGTTTGACAAACATTATCGTGAGGAAGTGGCGGAACTTTCAAAGAAATATGTTTCGAAGGAATGGGGAGGAAGAAGCCAAAGAAAAAGCGGAACGTGAAGCACCGCTCATCAAAGAAGCTCATGAAATGCTCGTGAAATGGGAGCAGGGAGACAAAGATGTCCGCGCTCTTTGGAGAAAAATGAACGAATGGGTCTATGCCGGATTTAATGAAACTTATAAGGCTCTCGGCGTAAGCTTTGACAAGATATATTACGAGAGTGATACTTATCTCGTGGGCAAGGAACTTGTGAACGAAGGCTTGAAGAAAGGTTTGTTTTTCCGTAAAGAGGACGGCAGTGTTTGGGCTGACCTCACAAAAGACGGTCTTGACGAAAAACTTCTCATACGCAGCGACGGCACTTCGGTTTACATGACTCAGGACATAGGCACTGCAAAACTCCGCTATCAGGATTTCCCCATAAATAAAATGATATACGTTGTGGGCAATGAGCAGGATTATCATTCAAAGTGCTTTCAATTCTTCTCGATCGCCTTGGTTTTGAATGGGGAAAGAGTCTTGTTCATTTCTCATACGGAATGGTTAATCTTCCCAACGGTAAAATGAAAAGCCGCGAGGGAACGGTTGTCGATGCCGACGAACTTGTGGAGGAAATGGTGCTGACAGCACGCCGCACAAGTGAGGAACTCGGAAAAAATTCAAAGATGTTCCCGAAGATGAGAAAAACGAAACGGCAAGAATCGTGGGGCTTGGCGCATTGAAATATTTCCTTCTCAAAGTTGACGCACGCAAGAATATTCTTTTCAATCCCGAAGAGAGCATCGACTTTAACGGAAACACCGGTCCTTTCATACAATATACTTATGCCCGCATACGCTCCGTATTGCGCAAAGCTGCAGGCGACGGACTGAAAATAACCGGTCCCGTGGCTGCGGGAACGCCTATAAACGAAAAAGAGAGCATTCTAATACAAACTCTCGCCGATTTCGATGCCACCGTGAAGGAAGCCGGAGAAAACATGAACCCGAGCGGAATAGCCAATTACTGTTACGAACTCGTGAAAGCCTATAATCAGTTCTATCATGACTATTCCATTTTGCGCGAAGAGAATGCCGGCGTAAAACACATGCGTCTTGTGCTCTCTGCAAATGTGGCAAAAGTCATAAGCGAAGGCATGAAACTTCTCGGCATTGAGATGCCGGAAAGAATGTAACAAGCATAAAAACAAAAAAGTGTGGTCTCCGGCAAAAAGTAAAGAGGCTGCACTTTTTTTGAATTTCGTTTCCCGAGAAAACAAAGAAGTAAATATCCGAAAGAGTTTGAAATGTCGCGCAAAAAACAGAAATTCTATGTAGTTTGGGCAGGACACAATCCGGGATTTATACTTCTTGGGAAGACTGCAAACGCGAGACAGACCATTTTGACGGTGCGCGTTTCAAATCGTTTGACACCGAAGAAGAAGCGAAACACGAGTTCATGCTCGGAACTCCTTCTGAGCGCAGCGCGGAAGTTAAAGAATATGCCCGGCAAAACGCAGTTTCTCTGCCGCAAGGCATAGAAGAACGCGCACTTGCCGTCGATGCCGCATGTTCGGGTAATCCCGGAAAAATGGAATACCGTGGAGTGTTTTTGCAGAACCGGAGAGAAATATTTCATTACGGTCCTGTTTGGGGAACAAACAATATAGGCGAGTTTCTTGCCATAGTCCATGCGCTTGCTCTCCTGAAGCAGAAAGGATTGGACATGCCTGTTTATTCCGACAGCCGAAATGCCATTCTTTGGGTGAAAAAGAAACAGTGTCGCACCAAACTTGAGCGCAACGCAAAGACAGAAGAATTGTTCAAACTCATTTACCGCGCCGAACAATGGCTGAAAAATAACAGATACACCACGAAAATAATAAAATGGGAAACGTCGGAATTGGGAGAGATTCCCGCAGATTTCGGACGAAAACATTAAAAACAAAACGAATAATCCACCTCACAAGATAATGAAAGAGTTTCTTAAAGTTCTTGCCAACTATGTTCTGCCCTACAAAAAATACCTTGTAGGTTCGTTGCTTTTTAATTTGCTTTCCGCCATGTTGAACGTGTTTTCATTCATGTCCATAATTCCGATGCTTCAAATGCTTTTCGGAATAGAAAAGACACAGTATCATTTTATTCCGTGGGACACAGCCGGCGAAAGCCTTAAAAATATATTGGTAAACAACTTCTATTACTACACAACGGTTCTCATAAACCAGTACGGGGCTTCCACAACACTTTTAATGATTGGTTTGTTTCTTGTAACAGCCACGTTTCTGAAAACAGGAAGCTATTTTGCGTCTGCGGCAATTATGGTGCCCATGCGAACAGGCATTGTCAGAGACATAAGGATTAAGGTTTATCACAAAATACTTGCTCTTCCGCTTTCGTTCTTCTCAGACGAACGCAGGCGACATCATTGCGCGCATGAGCGGCGACGTGAACGAAATAGAGAACTCCGTAACCGGTTCTTTAGAGATGTTGATTAAGAATCCAATCCTTTTAGTTTGTTATTTCTCTGTTCTTATTTATACAAGTTGGCAACTGACGTTGTTCACAATCATTGTGCTCCCGGTTATGGGCTGGGCAATGGGCAGGATAGGGCGAAAGTTGAAAGCCAAGTCGCTTTACGCTCAAAACAAATGGAGTGAAACAATGGCTCAACTCGAAGAAACTCTCGGCGGAATGCGAATAATCAAGGCTTTCACGGCAGAAAAGAAAATGAACGAGCGTTTTGACAGCTGCACAAACAATTATCGCCATGCAGCCACCAAGGTTGCGGTGCGCCAAGCCTCGGCTCATCCGGTCAGCGAGTTTCTTGGCACGGTGCTTATAGTACTTGTTTTGTGGTATGGGGAACTCTTATTTTTTCCAAGCATTCTCCCATCGATGCTCCGACGTTTATTTTCTACATGGTAATACTCTACAGCATCATACAACCCTTGAAGGATTTTGCCAAAGCGTCGTACAACATTCCCAAAGGCATGGCATCGGTGGAACGTGTGAACAAAATTCTGAATGCAGCCAATCCCATAAGCGAGGCATCGGATGCCAAGGAGATTAAAGGGCTTAAGGATGAAATTTCGTTCAATGACGTGCATTTTGCATACAAGAACGGCGGCGAGGTGCTTCATGGAGTTTCGCTCAAGATAAAGAGAGGACAAACCATAGCTATTGTGGGGCAGAGCGGATCGGGAAAGTCCACACTCGTTGACCTTTGCCGCGTTATCATGACGTTACGGGAGGAAGCATAACCATTGACGGCACCGACATAAGGGACTTAAAGATTGCCGACCTCCGTGGCATTATCGGCAATGTGAATCAGGAAGCAATTCTTTTCAATGACACTTTCTTCAACAACATAGCTTTCGGCGTAAAGAGTGCCACAATGGAAGAAGTTGTCGAGGCTGCGAAAATAGCAAATGCCCACGAGTTTATCATGGAAAGCGAAAACGGTTATCAGACAACGGTTGGCGATCGCGGCTGCAGGCTTTCGGGCGGACAGAGACAGCGTGTGAGCATTGCCAGAGCCATTCTGAAAAAATCCGGATATCCTTATTCTCGACGAGGCAACCTCTGCTCTCGACACCGAAAGCGAGCGTCTTGTTCAGGAAGCCCTTGAAAGGCTGATGAAAACCCGCACAACCATTGCCATAGCCCACAGACTTTCCACCATAAAGAACTCCGACGAGATTTGTGTGCTTCACGAGGGGCGCATAGTGGAGCGCGGCACTCACGACGCGCTTTTTGGCTAAAAAACGGATACTATAAGCGTCTTAACGATATGCAGCAACTTTAAGCCGGTTGCCTAAATCATTTTTGATATGAAGAAACATTTTGCTTTTTTGATACGCCTTTTCGTTGCCGTAATGGTGTATTTCATTTTGTGGAAGTTTGTTTTCATGTTCCACAATGGTTTGTCGGGACACGGATGCGGCATATCCGACTGCCTGCAGGTTGTGTTCCACGGCTTGTCGCTTGACACAGCCACCGCGTGCTACCTAATTTCGCCGGTACTTCTTCTTATGCTCCTTAACATTTGGATTAAAGTTCCGAAAATGCGTTTGGTGCTTTCCATATACTATGGTGTCGTTGCGCTGGTGTGTACATTGATTCTCGTGGGCGATTCTTGTCTTTATTCGTTTTGGGATTTTAAGATAGATGCCACTATATTCAACTACCTTTCCTCTCCTGCAAGCGTGGTAAACAGTGTAAGTACGGGCTATCTTGTAACCGGCATACTGTTTGTGCTTTTGCTTTCGGCGGTTTTCTTTTTCGATATGCGCGGTGTTACTCCCCGCAAATTCGATTTCCCTTCCAAAAAGCAACGCATCAAGACAACCGTCCTCACCGTCCTGCTCGGCGGATTTGTTTTCCTTGGCATTCGTGGCGGGGTGGGGCGTTCCACAGCCAATGTGGGAATGGTCTATTACAGCCAGAATCAGTTTTTGAACCATTCGGCGGTTAATCCGGTGTTCAGTCTGTTTTCTTCAATGAAAAAGTCGCAGGATTTCTCTAAGATGGGTCGTTTCTTTCCCGCTTCGCAGTGCGACAGCATTTATGATTCCCTTCTTTTTTCGAGCCAAAGCACTTCGGTTGACACACTCCTCAACACATCGCGCCCGAATATACTTTATAATAATTGCCGAGAGCTTCGGCGGAACTTTTGTGGGGGCAATGGGAAATCACGACAATATTACTCCTAATTTTGATGCCCTTACAAAAGAGGGCGTTTTCTTCACAGATTTTTACGCAAATTCCTATCGCACCGATCGCGGAGTGCTTTCCATTCTCAGCGGATACCCCGCTTTTCCCAAGGCATCGGTCATGAAGCTCCCTGCCGCAAGTCGCAATCTTCCTTCCATAGGGCTTTCGCTGCGCCGCAACGGATATGTCAACAATTTTCTCTATGGCGGCGACATAAATTTCACGAATATGCAGAGCTATCTCCGTTCCACGGGATATTCAAATGTGATTGGCGACACAAAATTTACGCCCGCGCAAAGGCTTACTCACGGTTGGGGGGTTACAGACAGCATTACGTTCAACTATTTGTACGACATGCTACGAAAAAGTCCCGTAAAGCCCGGTTCGTGGCAGACTACTTTTCTCACGCTTGCCTCGCATGAGCCGTGGGGTGTGCCATACGATAGAATCAAAAACGACAAGCGCGCCAACGCCATGGCTTATCTCGATGACTGCATGGGGAGATTCATAAAACAGATGAAGCGCACGCCGCAATGGAAGAACTTGTTGGTGATAATTCTCCCCGACCACGGAATAGCATATCCCCAGGGACTGACCGAAGCAGCCATCCGCCGCTATCATGTTCCCATGCTTTGGTTGGGCGGTGCCGTCAAGTCGCCGCGCCGTGTGGACAAGCTGTGCAACCAAAGCGACCTTGCAGCCACATTGCTCGGACAGCTCGGCATAAAGCACGATGATTTCGTGTTCTCGCGCGATGTGTTGTCGTCCACATACCGTTATCCCACAGCCTACCATGCTTTCGACAACGGCATATCCTTTATCGATTCCACGGGAGCCACTGTTTATGACCTCACGTCCAAACGCACTCTGACCGATACGCCGACACCTTCGCCGCGTCGTCTTGATTTGGGAAAAGCCATGCTTCAGAAGAGCTACGACAACCTTTCGGGACTCGAAAAAAAATAGCTGTTTTTATGCTTTTATAAGCAGCTGAAAATCAAGCGTCATTTTTCGCAAAAAATACAAGGCACTTATTTTAAAATAAGTGCCTTGTATTTTAAAATATATGGCTTGTATTTTTTACAACAAGCCATGTGTTTTTTTCGGCATCGTGAAACGAGGTATTTTTAGTACCGTTCTTGAGTTCCGAAAAAGGTTTCCGCGCCCCTCTTTCGATACGTATTTTACCATGCCGCAATGTTGTTCCGATGATTTTCGTACTGCGCCGCGAAAATGAATGTTTTATTTATATATTTGCAAAAAGAACTTTACAAAATAAAGAATATATGAAAAAAGTGTACTTGGAAAATCGCTCTCGCCCTTTCTCTGCTGTTTCTTGCGGCATGTAGCGACGAAGATGCGTTTAAGAACGACAACCAAATAGGCATTCGCGGAGACGGCGATGCTTCGGATGTGGTGCAGGAAGTGCCCGTACTTCCCAAAAAGCAGACAAGAGCCGTGTGGATAGCCACTGTTTACGGATTGATTGGCCCAACGGCAGCTATTCAGCCACCACGCAGAAAAGACTGTACAAAAGCTATCTCGACCTACTCGTGAAATACAACATAAACATGGTGTTTTTTTCAGGTACGTCCCATGGCCGATGCGTTTTACGACTCCCCTACGAGCCGTGGAGCCAGTATATCACCGAGTAGCCGGAAGAAAACCGGGATATGACGTTTTGAAGTTCATGATTGACGAAGCGCACAAACGGTGTATAAGCTTTCACGCATGGATAAACCCTTACCGCATTGCCAAACGCAACAGCGCGTCGGACGCATTCCCCACACTCAGTTCCGAAAATCCCCAAGGAACTGACCAAGGACTATAACACCATAAGAGTTTACAATCCCGCGCTTCCCGAAACCCGCGCAAGGCTCGACTCCATAGTGAAAGATTTGATTGTGAAGTATGATGTTGACGGCGTTCACATGGACGATTATTTCTATCCCTCGCTCACAAGCGGCGAAAGCATGAACGACGATGCGGAATTCAAAAAATATAAAGGCTCATACACGAATATAAACAACTGGAGGCGGAATAACGTAACCCTCATGGTAAGAAGTCTGCAACAAACCATACGGGAAACCCGCAAGGAGGTGGTGTTCTCGATTTCTCCGCAGGGAAACATAGAAAACGACTATAACGGACAGTATGCCGACGTGAACCGCTGGATGACCAACGGATGGCTTGACGTCATGATACCGCAGATTTATTACAAAACCGGTACGGGATATTACGATTTCAACAACCGTGTGAACCAATGGGCAACAAACGCCAAAAGATGTGCGCTCCTCGTGGGTTATCCGATATA
>VOFC01000063.1_pt1 | contig 58000 bp, 74 predicted proteins | sample 5384161 | NCBI WGS metagenome assembly VOFC01 (sample SAMN12384722, study PRJNA508395) | human gut metagenome | isolation source: healthy gut B | host: Homo sapiens
GCATTCGCTCACTTCAGATTCTAATCATCTTTAGATAACCATAAAACGATGGCAAAGCAAGACTTACATTTGACCCGTAACATCGGTATCATGGCTCACATCGATGCCGGTAAGACGACCACATCAGAGCGTATCTGTTCTACACAGGTAAAACGCACAAGATTGGCGAGGTACACGATGGTGCGGCCACAATGGACTGGATGGCGCAGGAGCAGGAGCGTGGTATCACTATTACTTCTGCAGCTACTACTGCCTACTGGACTTGGAATGGCAAACAGTACAAGTTTAACCCTTGATTGACACTCCGGGACACGTAGACTTTACCGCTGAGGTAGAGCGTTCGCTCCGTGTACTCGACGGTGCTGTGGCAACTTATTGTGCTGTCGGTGGCGTTGAACCGCAGTCTGAAACTGTGTGGCGTCAGGCTGACAAGTACAACGTGCCGCGTATCGGTTATGTCAACAAGATGGACCGTTCGGGTGCCGACTTCTTCGAGGTGGTTCGCCAGATGAAGGATGTACTCGGTGCAACTCCCTGTGTTATCGCAGTGCCCATTGGTGCTGAAGAAAACTTCAAGGGTATTGTTGACTTGATCAAGATGAAGGCTATCCTGTGGCACGATGAGACCATGGGTGCTGAATACGACGTGGAAGATATTCCCGCCAACATGAAGGATGAGTGCGAAGAATGGCGCGGCAAGATGCTTGAAATCGCTGCTGAGCAGGACGAAGCCCTCATGGAAAAATATTTCGAAGATCCCGAAAGCTTGACCGAAGAAGAGGTTGTAGCTGCTATCCGTAAGGGTACGCTCGCTCTGAACATCGTGCCTATGACTTGTGGTTCTTCGTTCAAGAACAAGGGTGTTCAAACCCTCCTCGACTACGTTTGTATGTTCCTTCCTTCTCCCCTCGATACGCCTAACATCGTGGGTACGAACCCCGAAACGGGCTTGGAAGAAGACCGCAAGCCGTCTGAGGATGACAAGACTTCTGCCCTCGCATTTAAGATTGCTACCGACCCGTACGTAGGTCGTTTGACTTTCTTCCGTGTATACTCGGGTAAGATTGCTGCCGGTTCTTACATCTACAACGTACGTTCAGGTAAGAAGGAACGTGTATCTCGTTTGTTCCAGATGCACTCTAACCACCAGAACCCCGTTGAAGTTATCGGTGCCGGTGATATCGGTGCAGGTGTCGGTTTCAAGGATATCCGTACGGGTGATACTCTGCGAAGAAGGTGCTCCTATCGTATTGGAATCTATGGACTTCCCCGATCCCGTTATCGGTATCGCAGTTGAACCTAAGACTCAGAAGGACCTCGACAAGTTGTCACAAGGTTTGGCTAAGTTGGCCGAAGAAGACCCCACCTTCACGGTTAAGACTGACGAACAGAGCGGTCAGACCGTTATCTCGGGTATGGGTGAGCTTCACCTTGACATCATCATCGACCGTCTGAAGCGTGAGTTCAAGGTTGAATGTAACCAGGGTAAGCCCCAGGTGAACTACAAAGAGGCCGTTACGAAGACTGTTAACCTCCGCGAGGTTTACAAGAAGCAGTCGGGTGGTCGCGGTAAGTTCGCTGATATCATCGTTAACGTAGGTCCTGTAGACGAAGACTTCAAGGAAGGCGGTCTGCAGTTCATCAACAAGGTTACCGGTGGTAACATTCCTAAGGAATTCATTCCTTCAGTACAGAAGGGCTTCGAAACGGCTATGAAGAGCGGTGTGCTCGGTGGCTTCCCCCTCGACAGCCTTAAGGTAGAGTTGCTCGATGGTTCGTTCCACCCCGTTGACTCTGACCAGTTGTCGTTCGAAATCGCTGCCCTCCAGGCTTACAAGAATGCTTGCTCGCAGGCTGGCCCCGTGCTCATGGAGCCCATGATGAAGCTCGAAGTAGTTACCCCCGAAGAAAACATGGGTGACGTGATCGGTGACTTGAACAAGCGTCGTGGTCAGGTAGAAGGTATGGAGAACGCCCGTTCGGGTGCCCGTATCGTTAAGGCTACTGTACCCCTCGCAGAAATGTTCGGTTATGTAACCGCTCTGCGTACCATCACTTCAGGTCGTGCTACCAGCTCAATGCAGTACGATCACCACGAAGCTGTTTCTTCTAGCATCGCTCGCTCGGTACTCGAAGAAATCAAGGGTCGTGTTGATTTGATCAAGTAATTGACGGTTCATCGTAACTGAATTGCTTTAAAATTTTTTTCCTGACGAGGCAATGGGATAACGAATGACTCTTATCCCATTCGCCTTGCAAGGACTTTATACAAAAATACTTTATATTACAATGAGTCAGAAAATTCGTATTAAGCTGAAGAGCTTTGATCACAACCTCGTTGAAAAGTCAGCTGAGAAGATTGTGAAGAACGTAAAGGCTACCGGTGCTGTGGTTAGCGGACCGATTCCCCTCCCCACCCGTAAGCGTATCATCACTGTAAACCGCTCTACCTTCGTTAACAAGAAGAGCCGCGAACAGTTTGAGGTTTCTACCTACAAGCGTTTGATCGACATTTACAGCTCAACTGCCAAGACTGTTGACGCACTCATGAAGCTTGAGTTGCCCTGCGGTGTTGAAGTTGAAATCAAGGTGTAGTGCTTCATAGCTAAAGCCTATTGATTGATAATTGATATAACAGACACCCTCGCTTCGAGGTTGGCCTTGAGGCAAGGGTTGTCTGTTTTTTATTTTTACCCCTTGTCGCAGTAATTGCAAGCGACGTAAGAGATGAAATGGTATTGATTGGCAGCAGCCATTGTTGCAGCCAGATTGTCTGTCTTGAGTGGCAGGGATGGAGTAGGGGTTAGTGAATTGCAGTAGTCCTGTAAGTCGATAGTAGCATTGGCTGTGTGCTTTCCGATGAGCAGGGTTGAGGAACTTTTGAAGTGCAGATGAAGAATTAGAAATAATGCCGCGATGTGCGCCGTAGGTGTGGTAGCCGTTCGGTAAAAGTTCAGAATGAAAGCGAAGAGCCCTTTTTATTCTGTCTGTTTTGACGTGCGTAATTGTCAAAACGCTATTTTTAATGTTATAAAAAAATAAATCCTTTAGATTTCAGAAAATACCTTTGTCGTACTTTTGTAATGTGGCGATAAATGCGTAATTTTGCACTCCGAAAGTAGGAAACACTTAAGAAACCTGCTTTGTATGAGGGAGTTACGACTACTCCAGGTTAGCAATAACCTTTCCGACCCGGATTCACGATGTGGATAGAGGGCGACGGATTTAGACCCAATAAACAATTTTTTTTATAATAACATAAGACTGAAATGCCAGGATTATTAGGAAAAAAAATCGGAATGACATCCGTGTTCAGTGCCGAGGGCCAGAATGTGCCATGCACTGTTATCGAAGTAGGTCCTTGCGTGGTAACGCAGATTAAGACCGTCGAGAAAGATGGCTATGCAGCCGTACAGGTTGGTTTCCAGGAAGCTAAGGAAAAGAATACTTCTGCTGCTTTGATGGGCCATTTTAAGAAGGCTGGTGTTACCCCCAAGCGTCACTTGGCTGAGTTCAAGGGCTTCGACCAGGAATTGAACCTGGGTGATACGCTTACCGTAGAACTTTTCAACGGTGCAGAATATGTAGACGTTGTAGGTACTTCAAAAGGTAAGGGCTTTCAAGGCGTTGTGAAGCGTCATGGTTTTGGTGGTGTAGGTCAGTCTACTCACGGTCAGGACGACCGTCTGCGTAAGCCGGGTTCAATCGGTGCTTGTTCGTATCCCGCGAAGGTGTTCAAGGGTATGCGCATGGGTGGCCAGATGGGCGGCGACCGCGTGACCACGCAAAACTTGAAAGTGTTAAAGGTAATCCCCGAACACAACCTTCTTTTGATTAAGGGTTCTGTTCCCGGTTGCAAAGGTTCAATCGTAATTATTGAGAAGTAAGCAATGGAAGTTAGTGTATTCAATATCAAAGGTGAAGACACCGGCCGCAAGGTAACGCTGAGCGACAGCGTATTTGGCATCGAGCCCAACGACCACGCTATCTACCTTGATGTTAAGCAGTATTTGGCCGCACAGCGCCAGGGTACGGCTAAGGCCAAGGAAAGAAGTGAGATGAGCGGTTCAACCCGCAAGCTCGGACGTCAGAAGGGTGGCGGTGGTGCTCGCCGTGGCGACATCAACTCACCGGTCCTCGTAGGTGGTGCTCGCGTATTCGGTCCTAAGCCCCGTAACTACAGCTTCAAACTCAACAAGAAAGTGAAGGCCCTCGCTCGTCGTAGCGCATTGAGCTATAAGGTTCAGGAAGGTGCTTTCGTAGTAGTTGAGGATTTCAACTTTGAGGCTCCGAAGACCAAGGAATTCTTGAAGATTGCAGAAAACTTGAAGATTTCTGATAAAAAGATGTTAATGGTTCTTCCTGAGGCAAATAAAAATGTATATTTGTCAGCACGCAATCTGCAGAACGCCAAGTTGGCTATCGCATCGGATGTGAATACTTACGGTATTCTGAACGCAGGTGTGATGGTAGTGACTGAAAACGCTCTCGGTCAGATTGAGTCTGTCTTAAACAAGTAAAGAAGCTTAGATAGATTATGGCATACATCATCAAACCGATCGTCACTGAAAAGATGACGGGTATTACTGAAAAGCTCAACCAGTTTGGCTTTATCGTACGCCCTGAGGCTAACAAGCTTCAGATTAAGGCAGAAATTGAAGCATTGTACAACGTGAACGTGGTAAGTGTAAATACCATGAACTTCGCCGGTAAGTCAAAATCTCGCTACACTAAGGCAGGTTTGCTCCGTGGCCGCAGCAGTGCTTTCAAAAAGGCAGTTGTTACCCTGAAAGAGGGTGAAACCATCGATTTTTACAGCAATATCTAATTAAATAATGGCAGTACGTAAATTTAAGCCCACTACACCGGGGCAGAGACACAAAATTATTGGTACGTTCGAAGAAATTACTGCATCCGTACCAGAAAAATCTCTCGTTTACGGTAAGCGTGTATAGGTGGTCGCAACAACACCGGTAAGATGACCATGCGTTATCTCGGTGGCGGTCACAAGAGAAAATTCCGCTTCATCGACTTTAAGCGTGAGAAAGACGGTGTACCCGCAGTTGTGAAGACTATCGAGTACGATCCTAACCGTTCGGCTCGCATTGCTTTGCTCTTCTACGCTGATGGTGAAAAACGTTACATTATTGCTCCTAATGGATTGAAAGTTGGCGACCAGCTGATGTCGGGTGCTGAAGCAGCTCCCGAAGTAGGTAACGCTCTTCCCTTGCAGAACATCCCCGTGGGTACGGTTATTCACAACATCGAACTCCGTCCGGGTCAGGGCGCATTGCTCGTTCGTTCAGCAGGTAACTTCGCTCAGCTCACTTCTCGTGAAGGCAAGTATTGCGTTATCAAACTCCCTTCAGGTGAAACTCGCCAGATTCTGAGTGCTTGTAAGGCAACTATCGGTAGTGTAGGTAACTCAGACCACGCACTTGAAAGCTCAGGTAAGGCTGGACGCTCACGCTGGTTGGGTCGTCGTCCTCACAACCGTGGTGTCGTCATGAACCCGGTCGATCACCCGATGGGTGGTGGCGAGGGTCGCCAGTCCGGTGGACACCCGCGTTCACGCAAGGGATTGTATGCTAAGGGCTTGAAGACAAGAGCTCCGAAAAAGCAGTCCAACAAGTACATTATCGAAAGATGTAATAAGTAACAAGCACTAAAACAAAGAAGAATTTATGAGTCGTTCTCTTAAAAAAGGCCCGTACATCGCAGTTTCTCTCGAGAAGAAAATTCTTGCCATGAACGAAAGCGGCAAGAAGAGCGTCGTGAAGACATGGGCCAGAGCATCGATGATTTCCCCGGATTTCGTGGGACACACCGTTGCAGTTCATAACGGAAACAAATTTATCCCTGTTTATGTTACTGAAAACATGGTAGGTCACAAGCTCGGTGAGTTCGCACCCACTCGTAAGTTTGGTGGCCATGCAGGTAACAAGAAGAAATAAGCAGGACCATTCAATCCAGACAAATAAAGACAATAATAAATAATGGGAGCAAGAAAAAAATTAGCGGCTCAAAAAAGAAAAGAAGCCCTGAAGACCCAGTATTTTGCAAAATTGCAGAATGTTCCTTCCTCGCCCCGTAAAATGCGCTATGTTGTAGACATGGTTCGCGGTATGGAAGTGAATCGCGCACTCGGCACGCTTAAGTTCTCAAAGAAGGCAGCCTCTGAAGCAGTTGAGAAACTGTTGCTTTCGGCTATTGCTAACTGGGAACAGAAGAATGATCGTAAGGCTGAAGAAGGCGAATTGTACATTACCAAAATCTTCGTTGACGAAGGTGTGACGCTTAAGCGTATGCGTCCCGCACCCCAGGGAAGAGGTTATAGAATTCGTAAACGTTCAAACCACGTAACCTTGTTCGTGGGTACTAAAACTGAAGATTAAGATATGGGACAGAAAGTAAATCCGATCAGTAACCGACTTGGTATTATTCGCGGTTGGGATTCTAACTGGTATGGCGGCCGTAACTTCGGCGACAATATCCTCGAGGATAGTCAAATCCGTAAGTATCTCGACGCTCGTTTGGCAAAGGCCAGCGTATCCCGCATCATAATCGAACGTACTCCGAAGCTCATCACTATCACGGTTTGCACCTCGCGTCCGGGCTTGATTATCGGTAAGGGTGGTCAGGAAGTTGACAAGCTCAAGGAAGAACTGAAGAAAATCACCGATAAGGATGTTCAAATCAACATCTTCGAGGTAAAGAAACCCGACTTGGATGCTAACATCGTTGGTAAGAGCATCGCTCGCCAGGTAGAGGGTAAAATTTCTTACCGTCGCGCCATCAAAATGGCTATCGCCAACGCTATGCGTATGGGTGCCGAAGGTATCAAGATCCAGATCTGCGGCCGTTTGAACGGTGCTGAAATGGCTCGTAAGGAAATGTTTAAGGAGGGTAGAACTCCGCTTCACACGCTTCGTGCCGATATCGACTACTGCCAGACTGAGGCTCTCACGAAGGTAGGTCTTCTGGGTATCAAGGTGTGGATTTGCCGTGGCGAAGTTTATGGCAAGCGTGACCTCGCTCCTAACTTTACTCCGGAGAAGGAAACTCGCGGTAATGGCAACTTCAATAATGGTGGCCGTAAGTTCCGCAACAAGAGAAACAACAACCGCTAATCAGATTTTCAGTTAGAGTATTATGTTACAACCTAAAAGAACAAAATACAGAAGACCGCAAAAAGGCCGCTGCAAGGGCAACGCTCAGCGTGGCAATCAGCTCGCTTTTGGTAGCTTCGGCATCAAGAGCCTCGATACGCACTGGCTCACCGGTCGCCAGATCGAAGCCGCTCGTGTGGCCATGACGCGTTATATGCAGCGTGAAGGACAGAGCTGGATTCGCATTTTCCCCGACAAACCTATCACCAAGAAGCCTGCCGACGTACGTATGGGTAAGGGTAAAGGTGATCCCGTAGGTTATGTATTCCCCATCACTCCGGGACGTATCATCTTCGAAATCGAAGGTGTTCCCTTTGAAGTAGCTAAAGAGGCTCTCCGCCTTGCTGCTCAAAAGCTTCCGGTAACCACTAAATTCGTTGTTAGACACGACTACGACAAAAACGCCTAAGCATGAAGATTTCAGAAATTCGTCAAATTCCCGTAGCAGAGCTCGCAGAGCGCATTGCTGACGAGGTTGCAAAAATACAACCAGCTGCTGTTGAACCACAGCATCTCTCCTCTGGAAAATCCTTCACAGATCAAAGAGGCACGTCGTACGATTGCTCGCATGAAGACTGTGTTGAGAGAGTCCGAACTTAATAACAAATAATGGTCCAGATGGAAGCTAGAAACTTAAGAAAAACAAGACAGGGTGTTGTTATTAGCAACAAGATGGACAAAACCATTGTTGTAGCAGCTAAGTTCAAGGAGAAGCACCCCATTTACGGTAAATTCATCTCTAAAACGAAAAAGTATCACGCTCACGACGAGAAGAACGACTGCAATGTTGGTGATATCGTGTTGATCATGGAAACTCGCCCCTTGAGCAAAACTAAGCGTTGGAGAGTAGTTGAAATTGTAGAAAGAGCTAAATAATTATGATACAATCAGAATCAAGATTGACAGTTGCCGACAACAGCGGCGCACGCGAGGCTCTCTGCATCCGCGTTTTGGGTGGCACGAAGCGTCGTTACGCTTCTGTGGGTGATGTGATCGTCGTTTCGGTTAAGAACGTCATCCCGTCGAGTGATATAAAGAAAGGTGCCGTATCAAAGGCTTTGATCGTACGTACTAAGAAGGAAATCCGTCGTGCTGACGGTTCGTACATCCGTTTTGATGACAACGCTTGCGTATTGCTTAACAACGCTGGCGAATTGAGGGGTAGTCGTATCTTTGGCCCTGTGGCTCGTGAACTCCGCGCTGTCAACATGAAGGTCGTTTCTTTGGCACCTGAAGTACTTTAATCAAGATTTCAAGAAAGTAATGAGCAAGTTACATATTAAGAAAGGCGATACTGTCTATGTAAACGCTGGACGTTGCAAAAGCCAGACCGGTAAGGTGGTTAAAGTCCTTGTCGACAAGCAGCGTGCAATCGTTGAAGGCGTAAACATGGTTTCAAAAAGCCAGAAACCCAGCGCCAAAAACCCTCAGGGTGGCATCGTGAAGATGGAGGCTCCTATTCACATTTCTAATTTGAACGTAGTTGATCCTCAGACTGGTAAGCCCAGCCGTATCGGCCGTCGCTTGAACGAAGAAGGAAAGTTGGTACGTTTCGCTAAAAAATCAGGAGAGGAGATTAAGTAATGAGTAATACAGCACAACTTAAGAAGGAGTATGCAGAACGCATCGCTCCGGCTCTGAAGAAGCAGTTCAACTATTCTTCTGCCATGCAGATTCCCGTACTCAAGAAGATTGTTATCAATCAGGGTCTTGGTATGGCTACTGCCGACAAAAAGATTATCGATGTTGCTATCAATGAGCTGACTGCCATTACCGGTCAAAAGGCTGTGGCAACAGTTTCTCGCAAGGACGTCGCTAACTTCAAGCTTCGTAAAAAAATGCCTATCGGTGTGATGGTAACGCTCCGCCGCGAACGCATGTACGAATTCCTTGAAAAGCTCGTTCGCGTGGCTCTGCCGCGTATCCGTGACTTCAAGGGTATCGAGAGCAAGTTTGATGGCCGTGGCAACTATACCCTCGGTATTCAGGAACAAATCATCTTCCCTGAAATCAACATCGATACGATCGACCGCATCCTCGGTATGAACATCACGTTCGTTACCAGTGCTCCTACCGATGAGGAAGGTTATGCACTCCTTAAGGAATTCGGTCTCCCCTTCAAAAACGCTAAAAACTAATTCGAAACAATGGCAAAAGAGTCAATGAAGGCACGCGAGGTTAAGCGTGCAAAGCTCGTAGCTAAGTATGCAGCTAAGCGTGCAGCTCTTAAGGAAATTGTCAATAAGTCGAATGATCCTGTTGAAGCTTACGAGGCTGCTCGTAAGCTCCAGTCGATCCCTCGCAACGCTAATCCTATCCGTCTGCACAACCGTTGCAAACTCACCGGTCGTCCTAAAGGTTACATCCGTATGTTCGGTCTTTCACGTATCCAGTTCCGTGAAATGGCTTCGGCTGGTTTGATCCCCGGTGTAAAGAAAGCAAGCTGGTAAAGAACAAATTTCCTTTATTATTTAATATTGTCGGGGAAGTCCCGATTAATTAAACAATTACAATCATGACTGATCCTATAGCAGATTTTTTGACGCGCTTGCGTAATGCTATCCAGGCAAAGCACCGTGTGGTTGAAGTGCCTGCGTCAAACTTGAAGAAGGATATCACTAAAATCCTCTTCGATCAGGGTTACATCCTCAACTACAAGTTCGAGGAAGATGGACCTCAGGGTTCTATCAAAATCGCCCTTAAGTACAACCCCCAGAGCAAGGTTAACGCTATCAAGAGCCTGACCCGCGTTTCTCGCCCCGGTATGCGTAAGTACACCGGTTACCGCGAAATGCCCCGCGTCATCAACGGACTCGGTATCGCTATCATCTCTACTTCAAAGGGTGTAATGACCAACAAGGAAGCTGCCGAATTGAAGATCGGTGGCGAAGTTCTTTGCTACGTATATTAATTTAGGAGGAACAAAATGTCTAGAATAGGTAAATTGCCGATTAACATCCCTGCAGGTGTAACAGTAACGCCTGAAGGATAATGTAGTGTCTGTAAAAGGACCGAAGGGTGAGCTCAGCCAGGCTGTTGATCCTTCCATCATCGTCACAATCGAAAACAACGAAATCACTTTCGCCATCGACGAAGCTAACGACAACGTAGAACAAAAGCAGAAGCAGTCTTTCCACGGCCTTTACCGCTCTTTGGTCAACAACATGGTTGTTGGTGTGAGCGAGGGCTACAAGAAAGAAATGGAGCTCGTCGGTGTAGGTTATCGTGTTTCTAACCAAGGCAACCTCGTGGAGTTCTCTTTGGGCTATACCCACAGCATCTTCCTTCAGTTGCCCCCCGAAATTAAGGTTGAGACGAAGTCAGAAAGAAACAAAAACCCGTATATCTGCCTCGAATCTGCTGACAAGCAGCTTCTTGGTCTCATGTGTGCAAAAATCCGTTCTTTCCGTAACCGGAGCCTTACAAGGGTAAGGGTATTCTCTATGTGGGCGAGCAGATTCGTCGTAAGTCTGGTAAGTCCGCTGGTGCTAAGTAATTTAAATCTGTAAGATTATGACTACGAAAAAAGAACAAAGACGCGTAAAAATTAAATATCGGGTTCGTAATAAGATCTCTGGTACGGCCGCTCGTCCCCGCATGAGCGTTTTCCGTAGCAACAAGCAGATCTACGTTCAAATTATTAACGACGAAACCTCTTCTACTCTCGTTTCTGCCTCTTCACTCGGCATGGAAGCTATGCCCAAGAAAGAACAGGCTGCCAAGGTAGGCGAAGCAGTAGCTGCTAAGGCTATCGCTGCAGGTATCACTCAGGTTGTTTTCGACCGTAACGGATACCTCTACCATGGTCGTGTGAAAGAAGTTGCTGATGGTGCCCGTAAAGGCGGACTTAAATTCTAATTAGATTATGGCAAACAGAGTAAACGTAAATACAGAAGAGTTAAAGGATAGACTGGTTGCTATCAATCGTGTTGTCAAAGTAACCAAGGGTGGTCGTACATTCACTTTCGCTGCTATCGTAGTAGTAGGTGATGGTAACGGTGTCATCGGTTATGGCCTTGGTAAGGCTGGCGAAGTTACCGCCGCTATTGCTAAAGGTGTAGAGGCAGCTAAGAAAAATCTGATTAAGGTTCCCGTACTCAAAGGTACTGTTCCCCACGAGCAAGCTGCTCGCTTCGGTGGTGCTGAGGTGCTCATCCTCCCCGCTTCTGAAGGTACCGGAGTTGTAGCCGGTGGTGCTATGCGTGCCGTATTGGAAAGTGTTGGTATCAAGAACGTTCTCGCTAAGTCGAAAGGTTCTTCTAACCCCCACAACCTTGTAAAGGCTACTATTTTGGCTTTGAGTGAGATGCGCGATGCACGCACTGTGGCTCAGCATCGTGGAGTTTCGTTGGAAAAAGTATTCAGAGGATAAAGATTTATGGCAACGATAAAGATACAACAGACAAAGAGCCGTATCGGTGCTCCGATAGACCAGAAGCGTACGCTCGACGCATTAGGCCTTAAGAAAATGAACCAAATCGTTGAAAAGGAGGATACTCCCAACGTTCGCGGTATGGTTCGCAAAGTACACCACTTGGTAACGGTAGTAGAATAATTGTCAAATAAAGAAGCTTTATGAAATTACATACTTTAAAACCGGCTACCGGTGCTACTCACTCGTGCAAGCGTATTGGTCGCGGTCCTGGCTCAGGCATGGGCGGCACTTCAACTCGCGGTCACAAGGGTGCCAAGCAACGTTCTGGTTATAGCAAGAAAATTGGTTTCGAAGGTGGTCAGATGCCTTTGCAGCGTCGTCTTCCTAAATTTGGTTTCAAGAATATCAACCGTGTAGAGTATAAGGCTATCAACCTTTCAACTCTCCAGAGCCTCGCCGAGGCTAAGGGCCTTGAAAAGATTGGTGTTGCTGAACTCGTTGCTGCTGGTTTCATTTCTTCAAACCAGTTGGTGAAGATTCTTGGTAATGGTGAACTCAAGGCTAAGTTGGCCGTTGAAGCTCACGCATTCTCCAAGTCTGCCGAAGCAGCTATTACTGCTGTTGGCGGTACCGCTACAAAAATCTAATCTAATCTACTTCGATGAAAAAATAATCGAGACCATCAAGAACATTTGGAAGATTGAGGATTTGAGAACTCGAAACCTCATCACTATCCTCTTTGTTGCTATCTACCGTTTTGGTTCGTTCATCGTGCTTCCTGGTATCGATCCCGGCCGCTTGGCCAAACTTCAGGAACAAACGAGCGAAGGTTTGATGTCGCTGTTGAACATGTTCTCGGGTGGTGCATTCTCGAATGCCTCAATCTTTGCATTGGGAATCATGCCCTACATCTCTGCATCGATTGTCATCCAGCTGCTTGCCATCGCAGTGCCGTATTTCCAAAAAATGCAGCGCGAGGGCGAAAGCGGTCGCCGGAAAATCAATCAGTACACGTTGTTGACAATAGCAATTCTGCTTTTCCAAGCTCCGACGTATTTGATTAACCTGAAGGCACAGACCGCCGGTTCGGGCGCCTTCCTTGTCGGAGACGGCTTTGGATTCATGTTCTCGTCTACGATTATCCTTGCGGCAGGTAGTATGTTTATCCTGTGGCTTGGCGAAAGAATCACAGATAAGGGTATCGGCAACGGTATATCACTCATCATTATGATTGGTATTATTGCCCGCATGCCGGCAGCTTTCGGACAAGAGTTCGTTACTTGCCCTCAGCGGTGCCGAAGGTGGTGGCTTAATTAAGTTCCTCTTCGAAATTGTTGCTCTGCTCTTTGTTATGGCTTTGGCTATTATGCTTGTAAAGGCTACCCGCAAGGTGCCTGTACAGTATGCCAAGCGAGTTGAGGGTAACCGCGCAGTCGGTGGTGCACGTCAGTACATCCCCCTCAAGCTCTTCGCAGCCAATGTGATGCCTATCATCTTCGCACAGGCCATCATGTTCATCCCCCTGACTCTAGCTCAGACCGTTTCGAAAAATGGTGGTAGCTGGGCTTTGAATCAGTTCTTGGATCACACGAGCGTTCTTTACAACGTAGTGTTTGTGTTCCTGATTGTAGCATTTACTTACTTCTACACGGCCATCACTTTGAACCCCGTTCAGATGGCCGAGGATATGAAGCGTAATAATGGTTTTATTCCCGGTGTTAAACCTGGTAAACCGACAGCCGATTACCTCGATACAGTAATGTCGCGACTGACATTCCCCGGTTCATTCTTCATTGCATTGATTGCAATCATGCCTGCCTTTGCCGGTGTGCTCGGAGTGAAACAAGAATTTGCACAATTCTTCGGAGGAACCTCGTTGCTCATTCTCGTAGGTGTTGTACTGGACACGCTGCAACAGATTGAAAGCCACCTTTTGGTGCGCCACTACGATGGACTGCTCAATTCCGGACATGTCCGCACACGTTCAACGAAGGTAGCTGCCTATTAAATTTTTTACGTCTGAATGATTTATCTGAAGACCGACGATGAAATTGAGTTGTTGCGCAAAGCCAATCTTCTGGTAAGCGCCACGCTCACCGAAATAGCGAAAATTGTTGAGCCGGGTGTCACAACTCGCCAGTTGGACACCTTGGCTGAACAATTTATTAGGGACCACGGAGCCACTCCCACATTCAAGGGATTTCCTAATCCTTACGGAGGGCCATTCCCTGCTTCCATTTGCACCAGTGTTAACAATACAGTTGTGCATGGTATTCCCAACGACGAACCGCTTCGTGATGGTGATATTGTTTCAGTTGATTGCGGTACGTTTATTGATGGTTTCTGCGGCGACTCGTGCTACACCTTTTGTGTGGGCGAAGTCAAGCCCGAGGTTAAAGAGTTGCTTCGCGTTACGAAGGAATCGCTTTACAAGGGCATTGAGCAAGCCATCGTAGGACACCGTTTGGGAGATATAGGTTATGCGGTGCAGCAGCACTGCGAAAGTAATGGATACGGCGTTGTTCGCGAGTTTGTCGGCCACGGCATCGGGCACGAGATGCACGAAGATCCGCAAGTTCCTAACTACGGACGCCAAGGCACAGGCAAGCAAATCAAGAACGGCCTTTGCATCGCCATTGAGCCGATGATTACCCTGGGTAGTCACGAGCTGGCCATGCTCCCCGACCGTTGGGGCGTAGTAACGCTCGACGGAAAACCGGCTGCTCATTTTGAGCACACCATAGCCATACATCACGGCAAGGCTGACATCATGTCATCGTTTGCGGAAATCGAAAATGTAGAAAGACAAAAAAGTTAATATGGCAAAAGAAGCTGCTATCGAACAAGACGGGACAATCGTTGAGGCATTAAGTAATGCCATGTTCCGTGTGGAATTAGAGAACGGACACGAAATCACCGCTCATATTTCGGGTAAGATGCGTATGCACTACATCAAAATTCTTCCCGGCGACAAGGTGAAAGTCGAAATGAGTCCGTACGACCTTTCTAAAGGAAGGATAGTGTTCAGATACAAATAATCAAGCATAATGAAAACAAGAACATCATTGAAGAAGCGGTCTGCAGATTGCAAAATCGTGCGTCGCAAGGGACGTCTGTATGTTATTAACAAAAAGAACCCTAAGTTCAAAATGCGTCAGGGTTAACCAAATTCCGCAATAAATAAAACAAGTATATGGCAATAAGAATTGTTGGTGTAGACCTCCCTCAGAACAAGCGAGGCGAGATCGCCCTGACCTACATCTACGGTATAGGTCGTAGTAGCTCGGCTAAAATCTTGGACAAGGCCGGCATTGACAGAGATATCAAAGTGAAGGACTGGACTGACGACCAGGCTGCCAAGATTCGTGAAATCATTGGTGCTGAATTCAAGGTTGAAGGTGACCTCCGCTCTGAAATCCAGCTGAACATCAAGCGCCTCATGGATATCGGTTGCTACCGTGGTGTTCGCCACCGTAACGGACTCCCCGTTCGTGGTCAAAGCACAAAGAACAATGCCCGTACGCGCAAGGGTCGCAAGAAGACCGTTGCTAACAAGAAGAAAGCTACTAAATAATAAATAAATATGGCAAAGAAAACAGTTGCAGCTAAAAAGAGAAACGTGAAGGTTGACGCTATGGGTCAGCTCCACGTACACAGCTCATTCAACAATATCATTGTGTCTTTAGCAAACAGTGAGGGTCAGGTTATTTCCTGGTCTTCTGCTGGTAAGATGGGATTCCGCGGTTCCAAGAAGAACACTCCGTACGCTGCCCAGATGGCAGCTCAGGATTGCGCCAAAGTAGCTTTCGACCTCGGTCTTCGCAAGGTGAAGGCCTACGTTAAAGGTCCCGGTAACGGTCGTGAATCAGCTATCCGTGCCGTACACGGTGCAGGTATTGCAGTAACTGAAATCATCGACGTTACTCCGCTGCCCCACAACGGTTGCCGTCCTCCGAAGAGAAGAAGAGTATAATCAACACGTTAGTTTAATAAAGACATAAAGATAAAATGGCAAGATATATTGGACCTAAGTCTCGTATCGCCCGTCGATTTGGTGAGGCTATCTTTGGTGCAGACAAAGTATTGGCTAAGCGTAATTTCCCTCCCGGCCAGCACGGCAACAACCGTCGTCGCAAGAGCTCTGAGTACGGTATTATGCTCGCTGAGAAGCAGAAAGCAAAATACACTTACGGTGTTCTCGAGAAACAGTTCCGCAACCTCTTCAAGAAGGCTGCTTCTGCCAGCGGTATTACCGGTGAAATCCTTCTTCCAGAGCCTCGAATGCCGTCTCGACAATGTCGTCTTCCGTCTTGGAATTGCTCCTACTCGCGCAGCTGCTCGTCAGCTTGTCAACCACAAGCACATCACCGTTGATGGCAAGGTTGTCAACATCGCTTCTTACAGCGTTAAGCCCGGACAAATCATTGCCGTTCGTGAAAAGAGCAAGTCGCTTGAAGTTATCGCCGACTCTTTGGCAGGCTTAACCACAGCAAGTATCCTTGGTTGGAATGGAATGAGAACAGCAAGAGCGGTAAGTTCCTTCATAAGCCTGATCGTGCTGACATTCCTGAGAACATTAAGGAGCAGCTAATCGTCGAGCTCTACTCTAAAAATAATCATAATCCCCTTACATTAATGGCGATATTAGCATTTCAAAAGCCTGACAAAGTAATAATGTTGGAAAATGATCCGAAGTTCGGAGTATTCGAATTCCGTCCTTTGGAGCCAGGTTTCGGCACTACCGTCGGAAATGCATTACGTCGCATCCTCCTTTCGTCGCTCGAAGGCTTTGCTATCAACACCGTCAAAATTGAAGGTGTACAGCACGAATTCGATGCAGTTACTGGAGTGAAGGAAGACGTAACCAACATTATTCTCAACCTGAAGCAAGTACGCTTCAAGCAACTTGTAGACGAATGCGAAACAGAGAAGGCTACTATCACCATCTCTAACTCAACCGAGTTCAAAGCTGGCGATATTACGAAGTATCTCTCTGGATTTGAAGTGTTAAATCCTGAATTAGTGATTTGTCACTTAGATTCAAAAGCCACGATGCAGATAACGATTTCCATCAACAAAGGTCGCGGTTACGTCCCTGCCGACGAAAACCGTGAATTCTGCAAGGAAATCAACGAAATCGCTATCGACTCAATTTACACTCCTATCCGTAACGTCAAGTACACCGTAGAGCCTTTCCGTGTAGAGCAGAAAACCGACTACGACAAACTTGTGCTTGAAATATCTACGGATGGTTCCATTCACCCGAAGGACGCTCTTAAGGAAGCAGCTAAAATCCTTATTTACCACTTCATGCTCTTCTCTGACGAAAAGATCACGATTGAAGATAAGGCTGAGACCGACAATGAAGAGTTCGACGAAGAAGTACTCCACATGCGTCAGCTTCTCAAGACGAAGCTCGTCGACATGAACCTCTCTGTTCGTGCCCTCAACTGCCTCAAGGCTGCCAACGTTGAAACGCTTGGCGACCTTGTACAGTACAACAAAAACGAACTTCTCAAGTTCCGCAACTTTGGTAAGAAATCGCTCAATGAGCTTGATGATTTGCTCAAGAGTCTGAATCTGTCGTTTGGAACCGATATTTCTAAGTATAAATTAGATAAAGATTAACATCTGAAATGAGACACAATAAAAAATTCAACCATCTGAGCCGTACTGCTTCTCATAGAGCTGCTATGCTTTCGAACATGGCCTGCTCTTTGATTATGCACAAAAGAATCACTACGACTCTGGCCAAGGCTAAGGCGCTGAAGAAGTATGTTGAGCCCCTGATCACCAAGAGCAAGGACGACACTACAAACTCTCGTCGTGTAGTTTTCAGCTACCTTCAGGACAAGGTTGCTGTTTCTGAACTCTTCCGCGAAGTTCGCAGCAAGGTGCTCGACCGTCCCGGTGGCTACACTCGTATCATCAAAACCGGTTTCCGTCCGAGTGATGGTGCTGAGATGTGCTTCATCGAACTCGTTGACTTCGACGAGAACATGGCTAAGACCAAGAAGAAAGCCACTCGTACCCGTCGTAGCAAGAAAAAAGCTGCCGAGGCTCCCGCAACTGAAGCCCCTGCAACTGAAGCTACTGCCGAAGAAGCTAAGGCTGAATAATATTGCCTAATACGCTTTGCTGTTCGGAACCGGCATCATCGGTGCCAGGCCGAACAGCATTTTTTTTCTTCACATACCGACCCATTCTTTTTTGAACACATACAAAAAACAGCCGGAGCGACATGTTCATTCAACATGCACTCCGGCTGTTATTGTTTCTTCTGCAATCCGTATAGCCGAATTCCTATTTCAAGCAGAGGCAGAGCTTTAAAACATCTCCCCACTGGCTCAGGCCTCACTTCACCACCGTAGCCCGTACGATGCGCACATCCGTTTTCGGGCGGTTATCAGCGTTGCGCTCCACCCACTGAATTTGGTCCACGATGTCAAGGCCCTCAATCACCTCGCCAAACACCGTGTACAGCCCATCCAAGTGCGGTGCACCCCCATACGAGCGATACACCTCCTTCACCTCAGGCGTCAGTTTAATTTTGCCACCCGTTTGTTCGTCAAGGTACTCCTGCGCAGCCGCCAGCTGGTCATCGTCGAACATTCGGCCGTTCACGATGTAGAACTGCGTCGACGACGACGCACGTTCCGGATTCACCTCGTCGCCCTCGCGTGCAGCCGCCAGCGCCCCACATTTGTGAAAGCGTTCAGGAAAGCGAATTTCAGCCGGAATGGTGTAAGCCTCAGGTGAGTCGCCCAATTTCTGTTCAAGCACGGCATGACGCGAAGCCGAGTCGCCCGCCTGAATCATGAAGCCCGGAATAACGCGGTGAAACAACAAGCCATCGTAGTAACCCTCGCGCACCAGTTTCAGGAAGTTGTCGCGATGTTTCGGCGTATCGTTGTACAGCGTCACACGCACTCGGCCCATTGTAGTTTCAATCAGCACCTCGTGTTGCAGCGAATCCGTTGCGTTTTGCGCCCGCATCCCCACAAAAGCCATAAGGCAGAGCCACAGCGCCACCCAATGTTTGCCAGTAATTCTGTTCATTTTCAACCTTATTTAAATGTAAGTGTTCAAAATTCTTTTTCAGCCTTAAGAAGTCATCTAAACTTTTCTGACGAAGATTTGATTTGGAGATTTATCTCTTCTAAATTCAATTTTCACCTTTCTTTTTGGCCGTTTTTTGACCTTTCATCAGTCGTGTAGCTCGCTACACTCTTTCTTCAAGGCCCAAAAACGCCTCAAAAATTAAGGCAAATCTTGAATTTCATAAAAGTTCAGACGACTTCAAATCTTATCCAGCCCCTTTGTAAATTTCAGCCAGTAATATTTCAGCGGATTCGTATATTTCAGCTGCTTCCACGGGCGGCTCTGATGCGGACTGTGAATCACCGGCAGCGACGTAAACAAGTAGTTATGCAGTCCGTGCGCCACCGATTCATGCGAAATCGTCACATCAAACCAATTTTTTTCAGGGTTCAGTTCCTCAAATGAGTAAGCCGCCAGCAAGCGCGGCGTCAGCAGCGAGCAGCAAAAGCTACAATGCTTTTTCACGTCGACCACCCGGTTCTCCAAGCCCTTGGCATAAAGGTACGGGTAGTTGATAGCCCCATTATCGTCCACCGTCACCGAAGCCGCGATGCCACAGTCAGGCCGCTGCAAGGCCCCATCGTACAAGTCCTGCAGCGTATTTTCAGCCACGATAACGTCACTTTCCACAATCAGCAGCCCCGCATCCGCCTCCAGCGCCTCGCGTTGCGTTTTTTGCAGTACCAGCAAATAGTTAGGCGACGGGTGCGACGTCAAGTCGCACAGATTCACCAGTTCAAAGCCCAATTCCCGAGCCGCAGCCGTCAGCCGCGCCGTATTTTCAGGCGTTGAAAAATCATTGTAAATTGTGTATTTATACGGAACCGAGAGTTTCGACGCCTTGATAGCCCTCACCGTTTCGAGGGTAGAATCAATCGAGTCCTTCACCGGCGTGATAATGTGTAAACCTTTCATGAAAATCAGAGATATAAAATATAACAGTCAAACGGGTCGTGCCCCCTCCCTCAGCAGAGAACGCCCAACCCGCCACACAGTGTAAAGGCAAACATTGAACCACGGCCTGACGCAAGCCAGAGCCCGCAAACAGCCATTCATAGCCCAACAGCCCAATTTCGCTTAAGCAAAAGTAAGCATTATCAACGAAAAATGCCTACCTTTGCTCATGTAAACTGCCCCAATCGGCAATAAAACACAGAATAACACACTGTCATGACAGAAAATTATAGTTTGAGCCACCTGAAGGAACTCGAAGCCGAGTCCATTCACATCATCCGCGAAGTGGCAGCGGAGTTTGAAAATCCCGTAATGCTCTATAGCATTGGCAAGGACTCCAGCGTCATGGTACGTTTGGCCGAAAAAGCCTTTGCCCCCGGTCGTCCCCCCTTCCCCTTGATGCACATCGACTCCAAGTGGAAGTTCAAGGAAATGCTTGAGTTCCGCGACTGGTATGCCAAGGAACACGGCTGGAACCTCATTGTCGAAAGCAACATGGAAGCCTTTCATGCCGGCGTAGGCCCCTTCACCCACGGTTCGAAGGTACACACCGACCTGATGAAGACCCAGGCCCTGCTCCACGCCCTCGACAAGCACAAGTTCGACGCCGCCTTTGGCGGAGCCCGCCGCGACGAAGAAAAGAGCCGCGCCAAGGAACGCATCTTCTCCTTCCGCGACCAATTCCACCAGTGGGACCCCAAGAACCAGCGTCCCGAGTTGTGGGACATCTACAACGCCCGTGTCCATAAAGGGGAGAGCATCCGTGTGTTCCCCGCTGTCCAACTGGACCGAGCTCGACATTTGGCAATACATCCGTTTGGAGAACATCCCCATCGTTCCCCTTTACTTTGCCAAGGAACGCCCCACTGTCATGATGGACGGCCAGATCATCATGCCCGACGACGACCGCCTGCCCGAACAGTACCGCGACCAGATTGAGATGCGTAAAATCCGTTTCCGCACCTTAGGTTGCTGGCCCCTCACCGGAGCCATCGAGAGCGAAGCCGACACCATCGAAAAGATTGTCGAGGAAATGATGACCACCACGAAGAGCGAACGCACCACCCGCGTCATCGACTTCGACCAGGATGCTTCGATGGAGCAAAAGAAACGCGAAGGCTACTTCTAATAGCCCCTCCGTCGCCCCTCTCCAGCTTGTCATTTTCCCAAGTAAAAGTGCCCAAAGCCCTGCGTCACATCCTCAGCGGTGTGCCTCAGGGCTTTGGTGTTTTTTGTAGCACGCTTCTTTCCCCATTTGCCCCACCTCCCGTTCCCGATTCCGCGCCTCTGTGTGTTAACGCTTTTTTAGATGAAACTAGCTCGGAACTAATTTGAACTGGCTCGGAACTAATTTCAACAAGCTCGGAACTAATTCGAACAAACGCGGAGTTAGTGGCATCGGGCATTTTTGTAAAGAATTTTAAGGAACGGTAGCAACCTCTGATAAGAACAAAAAAGCTAAGTAAATGAATAATCAAATACTTAGCTTCTAGCGTACCCAGAGCCGATACAAGCCATAGAAATCATAGGAAAACAAAAGAATTTATCTGCCTTATTATCAACAACTTGCATATTTTTATTTTCTCCATATTTGCAATGTTGTCCTAAACGATTTATAGGTACGATAAATATGAGGTTGTTGTAGATAACAACCCCTTCAAACCTTTTTGGGCCCCATTTATATCACTTCAGCTGGCTCTGGCAGAGGTGTAAATGGCTCATTCAACCTCTTTTCGAGCTCTATTTTCGTGAATGTGTTCAATCTAAGTGATACGACGAGATTGGCGAGCCCCCATTTATACTTTGCAATGTGCTTTAACCAGCAAAGCAGTAGCATCGTTGACAAAGCAGTCCATATCTGCGTCTCAACAGCATTGCGCGATGTACCAATGAAACTCTTTATTTTCAACAGCTGCTTGATATTTCTGAAGAATTTATGTGTAGCTTCTCATAAATTCTTTAGAAATGGAAAGCAGCATGCAGGAATCACCAACTGTCAGTCAACCGACTTCAGAAAATTGGATTTTCACTTCAATGCATCGCTTGCAGCTATCAACTTGGCCAAAGCGGCATGTAAGAGGCTCGGAATAGCCTATTCCATATCCTCCTGCAAGTCTTTCATACACAAGACTTATATGCTTGAACGATTTATTTGCGTGTTTGGGATTAACCCAGACCCGCAAGTTATTGACAAACTTTTTAAAGAACTCATTTTATTTACTGCCAGAGCCGCTTAGGCGTGGCGAATTTTTAACGAACTATTGTACATAAAAAAAATCGGAGTCTATTTTGTAGTTACTTATACTTTTATTTTGCATCAATTCATTCGTATAATTCTGTCATTATTACTTTCATTATAGGATGTGCTTAGACAAATTGTTGCTGAAAAAGTGGATTTTGAAAAAAAATTTTGTGATATGTGTGTTTTTTCTTTAAATTGCGAGCGAAATTTTCAAATCTCTTAATTCTTTGTTTTATTCTATTCACTAGAAATATTAGATAGTCTGTTTGAATGATCTTCATGATAAGAGTTTGTATAAAATATATTTACTTCATTTTTAACCATTTTAAATTAAATAATTATGAAGAAAATTTTATCTTTCCTATTTATTTTTGCATTCTTGTTTTCATTGAATGCAACAGCGCAAGTTTGGGATGGAACATCATCAACTTGGACTAAAGGCGAGGGAACTTCAAGTAGTCCTTATCTTATTGAGTCTCCCCAACATCTTGCTTATCTATCCAAGAAAGTTGCTGAAGGTGTAACCTTTGAAGGCAAGTTCTTTAGTATTACTTCCAATCTTGATATGGGAGGTTCTGAAGGACAAAAGTTTCAACAGATAGGTAAGTTAAATAAGTTTGTTGACCCAAATTCAAACACTCCGATTGATTCATCTTTGTATTTTAAAGGTACACTTGATGGCAAAATGCACGAAATTGACAATTTGAATATTGAGTACATCAATGAAGAATTGGGTGGAACTGGTTTGTTCGCTTGTACGACAACCAGTTCTGTTATACGCAACCTCACCATTGGTAAAAATTCTATTGTAAAAGGTGGTACAGTTGTAGGTGCTTTCGTTGGACAAATGAACGGAGGATTGATAGAAAATTGCTGTAATAAAGCAAGTGTAACAGCAACCAACTTTTTCCTTGGTGGATTTGTTGGTGTTATGGAAGACGGTCTAGTTACAAAAGTGCGTTAATCGTGGTGCAATTAACGGAACAACAGAAGTCGGTGGAATTGTAGGGCAGTTAGCTTATAATAGTTCAGTTACCTTCTGCTATAACACAGCTTTAGTTACTGCTGTTGGATTTGGAGGTGCTGGTATATGTGGAGCTATGTATGATACAAGTTCTATAAAGAATTGTTTTAATGTAGGTAAAATTGATGGCCAATCTAGTCCTTGGATGGGTGCTCCATATGCTATTGTTGCAGATGCAGGAACCTGTAAGGTTGTGAATTGTTATTATGAAAAGAGTTTATCTGGTGTAGATGATGAACATGCAGTAGCCAAAACAAAGCAAGAAATGGGATTGCAATCTTTTGTAGATGCTTTAAATGCAGGAGATGAAAGTACCCCATTTGTTATAGATAGCAAGAATGTTAATAATGGCTTGCCTTTGCTGAAATGGGAAACTGAGGGCGATCAAACTGGAATACATGATGCTATTGCTGATAAGATTAACCTGAGATTGAGTGGTAACGAAGTCTCATCAGAAAGTCTTATTACAGTCTTTGATATGTCAGGACGTTTGGTTGCTAGTGGAAAAAACTGGTTCTTAATCAAGGATTGTATATTATTAATTGTGCAGGAAAATCCATCAAGTACATTGTAAAATAAAGGACGTTTTCAACCGATTTTAAAATCACTTTTAAGCGGTACGAGTTATCAGTAAGGTTACAAAGTTCAAACAGAATGAAGTAACCACATGATATCGTACCGCTTAATAAAAATAGTAATACATGATGCAGAAATTAAGGAAAACTTTTATCGCAATTCTTATATTGTTTTTTGCAAATAATTTGTTACTATTAGCTCAACGCTTAGTTTCATATTCTCCTAAACTTTCAGTTTCAACGATATCGAAACTAGCACAAAATGCAAAAAAATGATTATCTTCAAGTTTATCTGACTTTAGCTGACACTGTTGATATAAAAAGGTTTTGTTGCACATTATGGAATAAAGTTAAATGTGTGTGTGGATAATACTTATACAGCTCTTATTCCGAAATACTTAATAGAAGATTTGTCTAAGGATGCTTCTGTTCTTAGTATTGATGTTGGAGGTGAACCTACACCTATGACTGATTTAACTTGTGGCTTGACGCACGCAGATCAGGTTGTTCAAGGTGATAAGTTACCACAAGGTTTTGATGGTAGTGACGTTATTATAGGAATTGTCGATACAGGCTTTGATTTTTTACATCCAGCTTTCCTCAATAATCAGTTACATTCAAGAATCGTTTGTGTTTGGGATCAAGTAGCATCTAATGGTAATTTGTCTGATTATGGATATGGGTCCGTATACGAAGGGAGGTCTGAGGTGGAAAATGTAAAGCATGATTTGAGTACAGATACTCATGGAACGCATGTTTTAGGTATAGCCTCAGGTAGTATTTGGGGGAAAGTATGGAGGTATAGCACCTAATGCTGAATTAGCAGTAGTTTCTACAAATAAAAGTGAACAGGGTATAATTGACGGAGTGGATTTTTTGTTGAAATACGCTGAAAAAGTACGTAAGCCTATAGCCATAAATGTTAGTTTAGGTACAGTTTTGGGCTATAAGGATGGTACGAGCAATTTTTCTCGTATGTTGGATGGGTTACTCAAGGATAAACAAGGTGCCTTGTTGTGTATTGCTGCAGGTAATGAGGGACATCGTAATTCAATGCTTTCTGCAAATACCGAACGTAAAACGTGCTTGAAGGTACCATCTTATGGAAGAGAAAATGTTTTTTGTACAATGTGAAATTGGATATAATTATTCACTAGAAGTCGTATTGAAAAATAAGACAACTGGCGAAGTCATAATGAGTAAACTTTTATCATCCGATAAGCAGGAAACAGTGAGTATTGAGGAAATTGCTGGCCAAAAGGCTTCAAGTTTTTCGGCTGCATCTAAACTTAATGAAATTACAGGCGCTCCCTCATTTGCATTTAGTATTAATTATACACATAATACTGAAGAACAATGGATAGTTAGTGTTCGAACAAATGGAGGACATTATACTATGGGATGTGATTATGGGGCTTTTTCAGCTGACGGAAATGAAGATTATTGCGATGGTACATCTGTTGGAAGTGTTGCTTCAACAGCAACTGGACTTTTACCAATAGCTGTTGGGGCTTATGTTTCACGTAATCATTATATAGATATTTCAGGAATTGAACAAAAAATGGATTGGAACATAGGTAGTGTTTATCCAATGTCTGGACGTGGACCATCGTTTGATGGGCGTATAAAACCAGATATAAGTGCACCTGGTGCTGCCGTTATTTCATCTTTAAATTCTTATGCAGCAAATTATGCTGTTTCACAATCAATGAAAGTTGCAAAGGAGGTAATGGGTGGACGTACATATTTTTGGGGCGTAAATAGTGGAACCTCTATGGCAACACCTGTTGTAACTGGCATTATGGCTTTGTGGTTGCAGGCTTTTCCTAATCTTACGGTTGATGAAGTACGTAAAGCATTGTTTTCAACTGCCATTGTAGATACAAATACCGGTAATGTACCTAATGGAGACTATGGATATGGGAAAGTTGATGCGTTTGCAGGATTAAATTTTTTGTTATCTGAAATTAGTGGTATTGAGGGTATAAAAAAACCGATTTTTTCTTACAATCCATATACACGACTATTGACGATATCTAAACCTGTGCGTGTGAAAATTTTTTCGATTGATGGAATTAAAGTAATGGATACTTTTTCAAATAGTATTGCCTTAAATAAATTGGAACCAGGTATTTATGTAGTAATGATTTCTGGTTCTTCATTTAAAATTGTAGTGTGATAAAAATTTTGCGTATATATAATCTGTTAATGTTTGCTGAATCGACTTTTTAGTTCGAAAAAAAGTGATTTATACTGAAGGCATGATGAAAGGTGTTCGAAATCTCTTTCCTGTGAGGAGTGGGGTTTCGGGCATCTTTGTGGTTTGATATGGTAGGGATAAGGGACGGTAGCCAAAAGTTGTAGGGGCAATAGAAATTGGGTGAGGCAAAAAGCTGTTGCTTCGTATGTTTTGATAATCGGCATGAAACAAAATGGTATATCCCGATTTTTTTGCGTGTGAAAAATGCACCGGAATGCTCGTAGATAAAGGGATGAATGCTCATCTGGAGGCGTGGGTAATTTTCGAGGTGCGATATTAAAAAGCAAAAAAAATGGATTTCGGGCTTTGCGTGTTGTATATTTGTATCACGAGTTGTAGGCAGTTTATCAGCCTCGACGAATGAAAAAACAAAATTACCTTGCAATCCATTATTATTTGATATTTTGTTACAACAGAAAGTAAGACAGTTAGGCTTGTCTGAAACCCTTGATGGGGACTAGAGTTTTGCCCTACACCTTTTGCTATTGAGTTGATAAGGGGACTTGTAGGATTAGTTGTGGGGATTCGTGTAAAATTGCAGGTAAACTTTATAGGTACTCGCATTTGAAAACCCCTAAATCTTCAGTTTAGGGGATGAAAAATGCCGGGGCAGCGCAGCTACCCTAGGTTTTCGATGTACTTCTTGATGGTTTCTGACTGACATTTCCGACAGATGACACAAAGTAGCCATCTGTCCAAAATGTGTTTTCCTTGTAAAATTCATGTCTAAGGTAATTTTCATGTCTTTTCCAAATGGCAGTTGCTGACATTTGTTTTAGCCTCCTTACGATTTGCAACGGAGATAGTTTTGGTTCGCTGCATATCATCATGTGAATATGGTCTTTGTCGGTTTCCATGACCTCAATGTTAAAGTCAGACAGGTCTGATATGTTCTGCATGATTTGCTTCATGTCATATTCCACTGCTCCAATGAGTAGCTTCTTCCTGTATTTGCATACAAATATCACGTGATATTTGATAAGAAACTTTGAGTGGGTCTTTGGAATGTAATCTTTCTGTATCATGGTCTCATTTTAAATCGCTACTTTTGCCATATGTTACGTGCCTACAAATATAGAATCTATCCGATAGATGAGCAGAAGGCTTTGTTTGCCAAAACCTTCGGCTGCTGCCGATTTGTCTATAACTGGGCACTCAACCTGAAAATCACGGCATATAAGGAACGTAAGGAAACGCTCGGCAACGTATATCTGACCAATCTGATGAAGAGCGAGCTGAAGGCTGAGCATGAGTGGCTTTCTGAAGTCAACTCCCAGTCCCTGCAGAGTGCCTTGCGCAATCTTGATACAGCCTATAACAATTTCTTCCGCAACACCAAGGCTGTCGGTTTCCCACGCTTCAAGAGCCGGAAGAATCGTCAGAGTTTTCAGTGCCCGCAGCATTGTAGCGTGGACTTCAAGAAGGGGACTCTTTCCATCCCCAAAGCCAAGGGAATCCCAGTCGTGCTGCATCGCAAGTTCAAGGGAATGGTAAAGACTGTCACCATCAGCATGACACCTTCGGGTAGATACTTTGCTTCCGTGTTGGTTGATACGACCATCCAGGAACTTCCGGCTTCAGCGATACAGGGAGATACGGCTTTAGGTATTGATTTAGGCATCAAATCACTTGCCGTATGTTCTGACGGACGCACGTTTGACAATCCTAAGAACTTGCAGAGAAGCTTAGACCGCTTGAAGTTGCTACAAAAGCGGTTGAGCCGCAAACAGAAAGGCTCTGCCAATCGCAACAAGACCCGCATCCGTGTAGCCCGGTTACAGGAACGCATTGCTAACTGCCGTAAGGACAGCCTTCATAAGATTACCCATGCACTCACGCACGACAGCCAAGTGCATACCATCTGCATGGAGAATCTGAACGTGAAGGGTATGCAGCGCAACCACCATCTGGCACAAGCTGTAGGAGATGCATCTTTCGGGATGTTCCTCACCCTGTTTGAATACAAATGCAGTTGGTATGGTGTGAACCTAATAAAGATAGACCGCTTTGCTCCGAGCTCGAAGACCTGCGGCAAATGCGGATATATCTATAAAGGATTGAAATTGAGCGAGCGCAGTTGGACCTGTCCGGAATGTGGAACACACCATGACCGTGACTTCAATGCTGCTTGCAATATCAAGAATTTGGCTTGAAAGCCCTACCCACGGAGCGTGGGAAAGTCAAGCCTGTGGACTGTCCTCTTGTGGATGACCGACCTCGTGTCCTAAAAAGCTGGTGATAGGAAGAAGCAGGAAAAGAGAGGAGGTATTGGTATCTCCGAAGCTCATGCCTTTAGGCGTGAGTAGCTCACCCATAAAAGACTTATCTTTGTAACTATGAACTTTGAAGCATTAGTAAAACATATCAATACGATACAGAACACGTAGCAGGTACAAGCTGCACGCTGTAAACCTTGCCCTTACTTCCCGTAACTGGCTTATGGGTTGCTATATTGTAGAGTTTGAGCAGAACGGAGAAGACCGTGCCGCATACGGTGAACAATTGTTGAAGAAGCTGGAACAACGGCTGAAAACAAAAGGTCTGAATGAACGTAGATTCCGTGAATTTAGGCGGTTATATCTTGTTTATCCACAGCTAAAAGAGTCCGTCAAACAATATATTGCATCACAAATACAAATTCGGCAGTCATTGACCGCCGAATTCACCGAACCAATTCGGCGGTTGGTGACCGCCGAATCTGAAAATGGTGTTTGGAAACTATCAACAGAACACCCACAAACCGAAACATGGATGATTCCGGCTGATAGATTATTCAACAGATTATCTTCCACCCATTTAAATACCATATCGGGAATTGAAAACCCGGTAAAACGTGCTTTCTATGAAATGGAAACTATGCGTGGTTGCTGGTCTGTAAAGGAGTTGGAGCGACAAATAGCGTCTTTATATTACGAACGTAGCGGACTATCCAAAAACAAAGAAGCACTCTCCGCTTTAGTCCAACAACAAGCAACCTTATTACAGCCCAAAGATGTAATCAATACCCCTGTTACTTTGGAATTCTTAGGGTTGAATGAACGTGCATTAGTGACAGAAAACGATTTGGAGCAATCCATTCTTGACAATCTGCAACGCTTCCTATTAGAAATGGGACATGGCTTCTGCTTTGAAGCCCGGCAAAACGTATCTTGATTGATGAAGATTATTTCTTTACTGACCTTGTGTTCTATCACCGTATTTTGAAATGCCATGTTATTGTGGAATTAAAAATAGACAAGTTCCGCCATGAATATGCTTCGCAACTGAATATGTATCTTAACTACTTCAGAGCGGAAGTGATGCAGCCGGATGATAATCCGCCTATTGGTATCTTGCTCTGCACCGAAAAGGGAGATACATTAGTTAAATATGCCACTGCCGGATTAGACCCGAATATCTTTGTACAGAAATACATGATAGAGCTTCCAAGCGAAGAGGAAATAAAGAATTCATTTCTTGTCAGAACTATTAAAAAGAATATCCACATATGATAAGTAGGTGTTCAAAATTATTTTATATAATTCTATCGAAGTATTTTTACTTTGCTTCTCGAAGTTAGGCTTCACCTCAGCATAGCTCATGCAAGCAAGCTTGCCTCGCTCTGCATTCGGTTTGCACTGACATTGCTTCTCGAAGTCAGGCTTCACCTCAGCATAGCTCATGCAAGCAAGCTTGCCTCGCTCTGCATTCGGTTTGCACTGACATTGCTTCGCGAAGTCGAGGCTTCACCTCAGCATAGCTCATGCAAGCAAGCTTGCCTCGCTCTGCATTCGGTTTGCACTGACATTGCTTCGCGAAGTCAGGCTTCACCTCAGCATAGCTCTTGAGAGCAAGCTCTCATCGCTCTGCATTCGGTTTGCACTGACATTGCATTACGTTCTTGCACCGCATTTACTTTGTGAAATCAGGCTGCACCTCAGCAAAATATTGAAAGCGAGCTTTCATATTCTGCATTCGGTTTGCACTGATTTTGGTTTGCCCTGCACTCAGTCACATAGCCCGCTATGCTCCACTGCTTCGCCAAGTCAGGCTGCACCTCAGCATAGCTCTTGAGAGCAAGCTCTCGTCGCTCTGCATTCGGTTTGCACTGACATTCGCACAGAACAAACAACTACGGCACAATAACGCAATTCAAATGTAAAAATAATTTTGAACACCTACTTACAAGCTTATTTTTTACGACTGATTAAACTGTATGTTGTGGTTGTAAGGCAATGATACGTTTGGGATTGTGCTTTTTGGTTAGAAAAATGGTTAGAAAGTGCTGTAATCAGAATGTAATCATAAATTTACAGGTTAAAAATAGGGGTTGTAGGTTATATTTTGTAATTTTGCTCATGCAAAATCATACTATGCTTGGGCAAGTAGATTTTGTACACGAACTTGATGATGAAATGCGTTCTTTGGCCTATGCTAAAGGAACAATATTCACGAGCTAATCAGAGGAAACAAACAACCAATTATTACTTAACTTATGATTCAATCATTACGTTTTACAAAAATGCTCCTCGCTTTTTGTGTGCTCTGCTTGAGTGCAGTTATGGGGGGCAAAATCGTGTGTTTGCGCAGGGCGCAGAAGTTACTGATGTGCTGACGTCAAAGGATTTTGGACTGGTAGCCTCGTATAAACCAGCTCATTATGAAAGTCCTGAATCTGGAGCTTCTTACTATTTGAATAATGCGTATTTGGCAGGAAATTCTATTCAGCTTAATTATAAGCAAAAAAAAGGCTATTTTGCAGTAACCAATGTAAAGGAAGGCCATACCGTAAAATCACTCAAATTAGAGTTCGAAACTCAGTCAAAAGCATCTTTAAAAGTGTTTAGCGATGCTGTTCCTTATAAGGAGGATACTCCTGATCCAAAAGGAACTTTGGTAATGGAGGGTATTACTAATACGGTTACGGTAGATTTTGATGGCACAAAACCTTACTTTGCTTTTTACACAGTAAAGAGTGGCGCAATTAAATTGAAATCAATCACCGTGGTATGGAACACAACCGGTGGTGGCTCAGTAGAAACTGTAGCAGTTCCTGCAATCAATCCTGCTTCGCAGAAATTTTCGGAGGCTTTTGACGCTACGATTACGGGTGCTGAAGGTACGACGCTGAAGTACACGCTCGATGGTTCTGACCCTGCTACTTCACTGACGGCTACTGCAGTCGAGGCTGCAACGGCTACCGTAAACATTCCGGCACAGACTACTACGCTGAAAGCCATTGCGCTGAAGGGTGATTTGGTGAGCCAAGTAGCTGAGGCTGTTTACACTTATCGCGCACCGTCGAAAAATGATGGTACATTCGCTAAGCCTTATACCGTTGAGGAGTTTAAGTTTTGGAAGCCCACTCAAGAAGTTTGGGTCGTTGGTGAAATTTTGGGTAATGCAGCGAACGGTGAGAACAACTTTAATCCCAATGATACTCAAAACACGAACGTATGTATTGGTACAGCAGAGAATAATATGCCCGTGAAACTTGCAGTAGATGAGTTTAGAGCATTGAATCTTTATGCTAAGAAGGAAGCCGTGTTGATGGTAAAGGGTACTAAAGGTATCTACTTTAACCGTACGGGTATAGAATATCCCACCCAATTCTACATTGCCGACCCCACCCAAGCACTCGCCTCAATCAATGTAAAGACAACGGAAGGTTATGCCACTTATTACAATGACAAATTGGGTGTGACCATTCCCGAAGGCATTGATGCAAAATGCGGTGTGATTACGGACGTGAACAATGGCGCACTCACCATTGACTACCGTTATGTAGCAGGCACTAAAATTCCTGCCGGCAATGCCGTGTTGGTAAAGGCCGGAAAGGCCATGCAAATTCCCTTGATAGTGTCGAAGCATACCAGCAATGTCATAGCAGAGAATATGCTGAAGGGACAGGCTACGACGGGTGATTTTATAGCCGACCCTGACTATAAGTACTACAAGTTGGCCTACAACAATTACAACACTAAGGAAGGTCTTGGCTTCTACTTCGGTGCCGAGAATGGCGGTGCATTCACCGTGCCCGCAGGTATGGCCTATTTGGCAGTACCCCGTTCAATGGCCGTGAAGTGCTTCCTGCTTGATGGCTCGGCAACCGGTATCGAAGGCATCGAAGCCGGACAAACCGCTGAGGCTGTGAAAACCGTTTATACCCTGGATGGCCGCAAGGTTGAGGCACAGAAACTGCCGAAGGGTATCTACATTGTCAACGGTAAAAAGGTAATCGTAAAATAAAATCATTTATCTCTCACTCAATACTTCGGTAAATTTTTACCGAAAAATTAAAAGTTAAACCATAGAACCGGCAAAAGTCGGTTCGAAAACACTAAAGAGGTCATTGAAATGTTGTCAAAACGAATGGTTAAGCATGAAGAAATGTAGCTGAAAAAGGTGTGCTAATCAGCTGATAATAAAGGTAAAAGTATTGTGTAATTTATTGGTGTTTAGTAAATTAGAAGTCTCTGAACTCTTCTGATTATGACTAAAGAAACACTCCTTATGCAATACCAATCCGAGTGCCTGTCGGCTCTCAAATCAGTTGCTAATATACACAAACCTTTTGAAAAAGCGTTCATGGACACCATGAAATTATTCATGGCCATCCCAGATCGTATAAACTTCCTTCAATTGGGCAGATATGGCTGTTTCTCAGAACAGACTTATCGTAACCTTTTGAGCATGAAACTTTCGACTGGTTTGCGTTCAACGACTCTATCATCAGCAAGCATCTTACAGGCAAAAGAAAAGCCATCGCCATCGATCCTTCCTATATCCCCAAATCAGGCAAGAAGACACCTTGGATAGGCTACTTCTGGTCTGGTTGTGCAGGAGAGTACAAGCGTGGATTGGAAATCATGGGCATCAGTGTCATTGACATCGACAACCATGAATGCATGACTTTAGGTTCCATTCAGACGCCGGATTGTAAGACCTTGGATAATATGGACAAGAACCTCGTTGACTGGTACAGCAGTTATCTTATCAGTAGAAAAGACAAGATACAGAGCATATCCAGAACGGTGGTTGCAGACGCATTCTTTTCCAAGGAAACTTTCATAACGCCTATGTGTGAGAACGATTTCCATGTCATCAGCCGCTTTCGGAATGACGTAATCCTGTACTATCCGGACATTGGAACAGAAAACAGGAAAACGTGGCCATCCCAAGTGGTTTGACGGTAGGATTGACTTTGCCAATCTGGATCTGACCCGGTGCAAGGAATACAAGGTGAACAAGGGAAAGCTATACGGATTGAGGGTATATGCAAAAAGCTCTCAAAAGGTATGTTTCCTTGGCCATCTGGTATCCGATGGACGGGAGGACTGACAAGTGGCAGCTTTATTTTCTACAGACGATTCCATGGATGGACGCGAGGTGCTGGATTATTACAGAACCAGGGTTTCAGCTGGAGTTTTGCTTTAGAGATGGAAAGCAGCATGCAGGAATCACCAATTGTCAGTCAACCAACTTCAGAAAATTGGATTTTCACTTCAATGCATCGCTTGCTGCTGTCAACTTGGCCAAGGCGGCATGTAAGAGGCTCGGAATAGCCTATTCCATATCCTCCTGCAAGTCATTCATACACAATGCTTGATGGCTGAAGCTATCAATCTGAATTTGGAATCGCCCATTATGGTCGCAAGTGATGGGCTTGCTGCTCAAGATCACACGCCTGAGGATGATTCTTTTGATAATATATTATCAAACCAAAAAGATGGCTGGAGCAGCGATTCTTGGACATTGAACGATTAACCCCGGCATAAGGACTCATGCTCTCGGTGGCATGAGAGCCGCTGGGTATAAAGAAAAGGTGCTTGAAACCTCCCTCTCCGATGTGGAGAAATGAGGTTTCAAGCACCTTTGTTGTTGGAGAAAAGGAAAATTATGTGTTAGCCCTCGGTGTTGACGCTCACCTGCACGGTACCGGTGGGGTAGGGCAATTCGTCGATGAGTCCCCTTGCAGTCCACGCTGCGCAAACCTCTGGCGTATTTCCTGACATTGTGTGCGTCTACTTAGTCGTCCCTTAAAAGCCCATTTTTGCGAGATATTGTTCAAGTACAGTATCTCGCATATTTTTGAAGCATGCCAAAAGAGCTTTCATAGCTCTTTTTGAAGTTATATGCTGCTGCCGAGAGAAGTACGTTCACAGCATCTCCTACCACACCCTTATAAAAAGTTGCGGCCCAAACGATAATCCGACTTTTTAAGTGACCTATTGTCGGTTCTATACCTGCACGCTTGCAGAAAAGCATGTGTTTTTTCAACCTCTGATATCGGCTGTCTGATTTCTTAGGTACGTCGGGAATCATAATCTTTGTCCCGTTAATTTCCTTTTTTGCCTCTGTATCCTCTGTCACCTGCCAACAGTTTGATTTTTCGCCCGGTTAACCGTTCCACCTGTTCTAAGGAATACTCGATGGTATGACCGTCATATTCATTGCGGAAGGACATAGCACCTAGAATAATGCCTGTAACAGAACGTATTATGGATACCTTATTGCCAAATTCGTATTTCTTATGTTCTTTACCCTTGCTGATACATTGTACTTGGGGTTCATGAATGGAATATATCTTTTTTCGGCTATTACGTCTTTGGGAAAGAATGGTCTCAAAGAGTTTGAGCAATTTGTCGTAGTTATGATTCTCTTTAAGATTACGCTTCAACTCCCTGACTAATCTTCCGGCTATTGTACGTAAATGCCTGTCTGCCCTAAGGGCTTTTTTTCCTGTTTTTGGGGTGATTCCGGAAACGCTGGTCACGATAGATTTGCTTCAGCACAAAGGTGTAGCTTTGACGCAGAGGAAGCCCCAGTTTTTTCACGAGGCCAAGAACTTTCTTCACAATCTTTTTATGCAACTTTGCATCTGTGGGGTAAGTGATATTCTTTTCTGAACTGTTGAATCAATAAAGGCTGTATCATGATGGTGGTCATCATCATTCTCGTTATTCACACGAATGCTTTCTTGAAAGATAAGTTCAACTCCCTTTTCACCGATACGTTGGCGGAAATGGACTAATTCTGAAGAGGCACATGGGGCATACGGAGTGAACTCTGGCATGCCACAAAAATACTGATAATAAGCATTTTCGCTCCATTGTTCCACCAATGACTCATCTGACAGATTACGAAGATGTTTTAGGATGAGCATACCACACATTAAACGGATTGGCTTGCCGGGACGGCCATTGTCCTGACAATATAATGGTTGAAAGGCTGTTTCAAATTTTTCCCAATCTATTTTGTCAGCTAACTGGTAAAGTGGGTGAGATTGATTCAGCATGTCTGACAGGCTACTGAATAAAGATGGGATATTATTCGTCTTTTTAATCATAAAATCTGCAAGTTTCTTGACCTAAAGGTACTAAAACTTGCAGATTTATCAAAGAATTTTATAGACTAAATTACTGAATATCAACAGAAAAAGATATTCTTAAGGGACGACTACTTACGAATTGGCAATCAGCGTTTCCCTTGAATTTTGAATGCAAAGAAAAGCAAGTAGGCTGCAGCCACCAGCATCACGGCCACAGCTCCCAACTGGCTACCGATGCCATCGCTAACCATGCTCATGGCCAACGGAAAAACGGTACCGCCAAACAGTCCCATAATCATGAGGCCCGACACCTCGTTTTTGTACTCAGGGCAACTTTGCAGTGCCTGTGTCAGCGTGATGGAAAACACGTTCGAGTTGCCCAACCCAATGAGTGCCACGCAAAGGTAAAGCGCTGTTTCGCTGCGAAACCCTGCAAAGCCGATGAGGCCGCACATTATGCAAACTACGCTGAGGACTAAGAAACGGCGGTTCGACACGCGCGAGAGGAAAAAGGTACCCAACAGACACCCGACGGTGCGGCATATAAAGTAGAACAAAGTGGTCCTGCCGGCATGGGGCAACGACAGTCCTTCGTACTCCTGAAATATGCGCGGAGTGGTGGCGTTGATGCCCACATCAATGCCCACATGACACAGAATGCCGATGAAGCAGCCGCACACCATGGGCCGGCGCATGAGCGCAAAGGTGCTTCGTAGCCCCGAAGTGTCGGCAGGCTTTTCGTCGCTGAAAGGGGTGGCGCTCAGCACCATTACGGCCAACACGGCAATGAGCATGTATGCCACCAACAGTATGCGCCAGTTCATGCCGAACACATTGTAATGTACCCCCCAGGCAGCAATGAGCGGTGCCAGAAAAGAAGCAATGGCCTTGACAAACTGGCCAAAGGTAAGTGCCGACGACAGTTCGTCGTCGCTCACCACCGTGCTCAGCAATGGGGTAACCGAGGTTTGCATCAATGTGTTGCCAATGCCAAGCAGCGAAAAGGCAGCGAGCATTCCGGCAAAACTTTTATTGAATACGGGCAACAGCAGGGCAGCCATGGTGACACACAAGCTAAGCAGCAGCGTGCGCTTGCGTCCGATTTTGTTCATGAGTATGCTTGTGGGCACGCTGAAAAGCAAAAACCAAAAGAACACGAGCGAGGGCAGAAAATTGGCCGTAGTGTCGGTGAGCTGATAGTCGGCTTTGGCATAGTTCGAGGCAATACCGACCAAATCGACAAAGCCCATGACAAAAAAACTGAACATGAGGGGCAGCAACAGCAGCAGGTGCGTGCATCGTGAAGAAGAGATCATGAAAATGGAGTTATGTAGCTGTGAGTGATGTATGAGATTTTACAAATTTACGCTAAATAATGCGGTGTGGCAGCGACATTCGTAGCGAGTAGATGCAAGAATGTTGCATTACATCATAATTTTATAAATTTGCAACATCTCCTTAAGCGGCGCATGCCTTAGTGAGTTGCAAAAGTATGCGCAACAATTTTCACTGCCCCCCCCAAAAAAAAAAGCATCATCCGGCACAGGCATTTGCTTCGTCCTGTAACTTCCTGCTTATGGCGTCTTTTCCCAAAACTACTACGCATACTATTTAGCCCATAAAAAGAAAAAAGGTGCTCGAAAACCGCTTCTCCTGTGTGGCGAAATGGTTTCAAGCACCTTTGTAATATGTGTTGGGCTGAATAAGGAAAAACTCCATTCGACAGCCTTAAATATGGCCAGTTTCAATTTTTGGCGCGCTCCATCCAATCCGGGCGCAGTGGCGTTCGAGGGTATTTCGTTGGGGTTGAGGTAGTAAATTCGGTGCATCGTTGCAACCGCAAGCAAGGCCGGTTGTGCGGTCAGAAGCCGCAGGCAGTTTTACTTCAGTTCCTCGGGCAGGAACGGCATGGCCCCGTTTTGCGTACAGACAAAGGCACTGATGCGAACGGCACGTTCGTGAGCCTCGCGGACAGAACGTCCTTCGAGCAGCGAAGCCACCATGGTGGCTGTGAACGAATCGCCAGCCCCTACGGTATCGACTACATCGACCTTGGGCGTTTCGACAAAGGATACGTTGCCGGGTGTGAACACGTAACTGCCATTGACCCCACAGGTGAGAATGAGCATCTTAAGGTTGTATTTGGCCAGTAGAATCCAGCATTTATCTTTCAAGTCAATGCCGGGATAGCCAAACAAACGGCTGATGGTGACGAGTTCCTCGTCGTTGATTTTCAAGATGTTGCACTTTCGTAGACTGTTTTGTATAATTTCTTTGCTGTAGAAATTTTGCCGCAGGTTGATGTCGAACACTTTCAGCCGGTCTTCGTCGTTGGGCATGGCATCAAGAAACTGTGCAATGGTTTGGCGCGACACAATGCTTCGCTGAGCCAGTGATCCCCAGCATACAGCACGGGTATGTTGGGCCAAATTGCGTAGGGCAGGGGTGAAGGGAATGTTGTCCCAGGCCACTCCCTCCTTAATTTCGTACGAAGGTACGCCTTCGGCATCGATGCTAACTTGCACCGTGCCGGTGGGGTAGGGCACCTCTTCGATGAGGCCTTGCAGCTGACGTTGGGCAAGCACTTCGCGAATTTCCAGACCGAGCTTGTCGGCACCCAATGCGCTGACTACGCGGCTTTCGAGTCCGAACTGCGAAACATGAAAGGCAAAGTTAGCCGGGGCACCGCCTATTTGTTTGCCTTCGGGCAGCACGTCCCAAAGGGCTTCGCCCATGCCGACAACGTAGGTGGGCTGTTGGGCTGCGGTTTGTACGAAATTATCAATGGAACTATAAGGAGAAGTGATGTTGTTCATCATTTTTTTTGAAATGTAAAGAGTAGGTGAGTAAAAGCAGATAGGCGTAATCAGCCGTTTTTTTGAATTTTAAAGGCAAAGAAAAACAGGTAGGCCACAGCTGCGAGCATCACAGCTACTGCACCAATCTGGCTGCCTACGCCATCGCTGGCCATGCCCATGGCCAAAGGAAACACGGTTCCGCCAAACAGTCCCATAATCATGAGCCCGGATACTTCGTTTTTCTTGTCGGGACAAGTTTTTAGGGCTTGCGCCATGGTAATGGGAAAGATGTTGGAGTTGCCATAGCCGATGAGGGCAATGCAAACGTAGATAGCCGTTTCGCTGCGAAGAAATATGAATCCTGAGAGTCCGGCAATCATGAGTGCTACACTGAGGAAGAAGAACAGGCGGTCGGACACACGAGCCAGAATGACGGCTCCCGAAAAACAGCCTATGGTGCGGAAAATAAAGTAGACTGATGTGGCAAATCCCGCATCGAGCAACGACAGGCCGGCATATTCCTGCAGAATTTTGGGGGCGGTGGTGTTGGTGCCAACGTCAATGCCTACATGACACATGATGCCGATGAAGCAGCAAAGTACCAAAGGATTGCGCAGAAGCGCAAAGGTGGCGCTGAAGCCTGATGTGCCGTTGGGCTTTTCCTCGGCGATGGGCACGGCTCCCAACACCAGTACAGCCAGTATGGCTATGACCATGTAGAAGGGAAAAAGAATGTACCAGCCCATGCCGAACACATTGAACTGTGCGCCCCAGGCAGCAATGATGGGAGCCAGAAACGAGGCTATAGCCTTGACAAACTGGCCGAAGGTGAGCATGGACGAAAGGCTTTTGCCGCTGACCATGCTGCTGAGCAGCGGGTTGAGCGAAGTTTGCATCAGTGTGTTGCCAATGCCTAAAAGCGAAAAGGCGGTGAGCATCACTGCAAATGAGTGGCTGCAAAGTGGTAGCGCCAAGGCCACCGCAGTTACAATCAAACTGAGAAGTACGGTGCGTTTCCGGCCAATACGGTTCATCATCAGTCCGGTTGGAACACTGAAAATAAGGAACCAGAAGAAAACGAGCGATGGAAATATGTTGGCTGTGGAATCTGTCAGTTGCAGGTCGGCCTTGACATAGTTCGATGCTATGCCTACAAGGTCAACAAACCCCATGACAAAAAAGCTGAACATAACAGGCACCATGAATAAAAAGTTGGTGCTCCTTTGTTGGGTGGTAATCATAAAAGTTTATACTTTAAGTAGATGTTCAAAATCATGGCTACATGGTGCTTTGTCCGGTATGGCTGCACCTTGGCATAGCTTTTATAGGTAAGTTCTGCACGGGGTTTTTACTGACAACACACAGAACAAACCGCTTGGGCAGAATGGCGCAAATCAACATGTAAGATGATTCGGAACATCTACTTGCTGTTTTTTTAAAAAAGAAAAAGGTTTCGGTAAGGACTTAGAGTGCGAGGCCGTAGACCTTGGCATCGCTCACGCGAGCCTGTCCGCCTTCAGCGTAGAACTGCAACTGGTTGTAAGGCTTTGTGGGGAACACCAGGTTTGTCATTGCTACGCGGCCTCCGTCGACAAAGAGTTCAACAGAACTGCGGTCAACGTAGATGCTGACTTTGTGAGCATTGTCCTTATCGTTGAACAAGGGAGCCCAGGTGCCCAGTGCAAAGGCATTGTGGTAGTTGACGGTCAGCGTTTCGTAGCGTTTGAGGCTTTCGGCATTGTCAAGATGATGCGGAGCCACGTTTTTGCCAAAATCAGTGATACCGCTTTGCGCACGGTCCATCACGATGCGCTGCTGTTTGGCATCGTAGTAAATGTTGACCATTTCGCCCTTGTCGTTGAGCAATTTCACGCCGCAGGTAGTCGCCTTTTCGGGGTGGAGTGTAAATTCCAGTTCGAACGTCCCGTTTTCGGCCTTTTCCGGCAGTTGTCTGACCGTTTTTTCGCCCAGGCTAATCTGGCCTATTTCAAGCGAATCCTTTCGCAAAGCCTTCAGTTCGGCAACAGGAGCAGCACTTACAAGGAGTTTTCCGTTGGGTGCCGTGTAGAGTTTCAGTTCGCGTGCCAAAGCGTTGCAGCTTCTGAATTGCTGGGTCGGTGTAAGGTTGGCATATTGCCAGTTGCTCATCCAGGGCATGGCAATGACGCGGTTGCCGGTGTTCGAGTAGCAAACCGTGGCATAATGATCTTTGCCCCAGTCCAGCCATTTCACCTCAGAGGGTTCGGTGTCGCATACAAACCGGTGTCCGTCGAAGTCGCCGACAAAGTACATGGTTCCACTTCCGCCATACACAAAGCCCGGATTGATGTTGACAATCATAACCCACTTTTTATGTTGCTCGTTGCCGTCGACTGCCATTTCAATAAAGTCGGGGCATTCGAACTGGTTAGGCTGCGGTCCGTATCCCTGTCCAAATTCGCTCATGTACTTCCACTCCTTCAAATTGGGCGATTCGTAAAAGCGCATGTTCTTGTCGGCACTGACAATCATAACCCATTTTTTTTCGGGTGCATACCAGAACACTTTCGGGTCGCGGAAGTTTTCGAGTCCGTCGAACGGCGTGAGTACAGGGTTCTTGCTGTATTTCGTAAAGGTGCGTCCGTTGTCGGTGCTGTAAGCCACACATTGCTGCTGGCGCTGATGTCCGCCGGGCAAATTCAGGTGTGAGGTGTAGAACGCCACAATGGCATTTTTGCCGAACCCCGAGGTGTTGTCTGCATCGACAATGCACGATCCCGAAAAAATGTGTCCCATCGTGTCGCGGGCAATGGCCGGTTCAAGGTGTTTCCAGTGTACGAGGTCGGTTGAAACAGAATGCCCCCAGTGCATGTTGCCCCATACCGAACCGTAGGGGTTGTATTGAAAATACAGATGGTATTCGCCGTCCTTGTATACCAGTCCGTTGGCATCGTTCATCCAACCGTAAGCCGGGGTGTGGTGAAAAAGCGGACGGTAAGTTTCGCGGTTAGTCGTGTCGAAAGTATCGGCCAGTTCCATGTGCTTCCATGCTACGGCGTTGGCCGGTAAGCCCTTCACCACGAGCGAATCGTGAGCGGCTCCTTCGTGAAGGGGGAAAGGTACGGTGTAGTCAATGCTATCGACCGCCAGACGCACATCCATCGGTGTGCCGTTAAGCATTATCTGCACTTCGGGCTTGTTTTCCTGAATGGGCAGAAGCACATATTTGGGCGCATTTTCAATGTTGACGACAGCGGTTGAGTCGTTGGTGTGATTTATACTCAGTTGGCTGTTGGGAGCTACCGAGCAAGCAGCTAAGAAAGCAGTGCTGATGAGTGCGCAGAAATTATGAGTTTTCATGATAATGGTTGTTTTTTGAATGTTTGTAAAATTTAGGGTAGCAGTTAGTATCTTAGAATGTGATTTTTGCCGAGAATTCAACGGTGAACGGGCGAATGTAGCTGCCCGACATCCAGGCACCGTTGTATGCCGCAGCATCCTCCTTGTCAACCAGTTCGGCCCCGGCTATTGAGCCCTTAGCACCGGTTTGGTTCAGGAAATTGATGACGGTGCATCCTAATTGCAAGTACTTGTTGACCTTCCAGTCAACACCGCCAAAAGTTTCCCAGCGTCCGTTGAAGTAGTATGCGTTTTTGATATTGGCATAGGTTTTCGAAAAATAGCGGAACGAAGCCCAAATACGTAGCGCATCGTTTTTAAGGAACGAGTAGGAAGGGTCGAGTTCAACTAAAACTTTCGGAATTTCGGTGACAATGTTTCCGGTGGCATTGATTTTGCTTTCTGTACCATCGGCAAAGGTCACTCCGGTTTCGTACTTCTTGTAAGTAGGTTTTTGATAAGTGAACAGGAAGTGGAATTCGAATCCCTTGAACGGACGTACAACCGCATCGGTGGTCCATCCCAAAGTTTGGATGTCGTAGGTAAGTGCAGAGGCCTTGATGTCCGATGGGTTGTTCGGGTTAATCAGGTTGAGTGTTGAGTTGTTGTTGGTTTTGCTGATGTAGCTGAATAGCGAGGTGAGGCTTATCCAGTCGTTGTTGTAATAAATACCCGCTCTGCCCAGAGGAATTGAAATTCGGCCCGTGTTAGGCATTTCGGCTGGAGCAAACGAGTTCATAGCCGGGTGCTGCGTGTTGTAGGTAAAGTCAGCTGTAAAGCCAAACTGCTTTGTCATTTTGTAGGTGAGTGCCGCAGTGTAGGCCATGTTGAGCCAATTATGTTCGTAGTCTACGGGCGCAATGACAGTTCCGTCGGGAGCAGTTGCCCCTAAGTGGTAGTTTGCAAAACGGCCCACATATTTGCCGTCGGCATTGCGCACAGCCGCATTTTTTCCTTTTGAGCGATGCCATTCCAGTCGGGCACCATAGTACACATTGAACTTCGGCGTGATGTCCCAATTGTGTGTGGCATAGAGCGCCAGTTTGTTCTCGTGTCCGCGGTAGTATTCCGAGGCATTCTGGTTAAAGTTGTAGTAAGGCGTATTGCCGTAATAATGCTTTTCGGCAAGCTGCTCAGGGTGATAGAGCATTTCGGGCATGGCCTGTACGTTGTGGTCGTACATGGTGGTGTTTGAAGCATAGTCGGCAAAGTAATGCCACTGGTTGATGCCCACACGCCACGTCATGTTGTGAAGTTGCCGCTTCAATTCGGTGGTCAGGAAAGTTTCATCGATGCGTCCGCGGTTAAAGCACGACATACGGCTCTGAATGTGTCCTTCGTAGGGTTTGAGGGTGCCATCGGCATTTTGCGTGAAATAGCCATCGGCCGTTTTAACTTCAGAGAGCGACATCGGAGTTTGGTACAGATAGGAACCCAGGGCATGGTCGTATTTGAAGCGCAGGTCCCATTCCAAACCATTGTCCCAGCGATAATTGTTGAGCAGGGTGATTTGGTTGCCACGGCTTGCAGTGGCGTCGTAGAGTGAAATGTTTTTTATTTCGCCCGTGCGCATATCCATATAGGCAATGCTCGACTGATTGGGCAGGTAGCTCGATGTTCCGAGCGCGAATCCCGGTATTTCCTTTACCGAACCATCGCCAACATAAATGAACGGTGCCCCGGTTGTGGCATTCGACAGCCAGTGAGAGTTGGAGTAATGATAAATGGCCGACAGGCGTCCGCGTCCCTCGTTGTAGGTTTTTGTCAGGGCGAACTTGTAAATTTGCGTTCGGTCCTGATATTGTGCAAAGCGCAGCTTGAAGCTGCCCGGGTCGAAGTTCTGATAAACACTGCCGGCATAATACCAGCCTTTTCCGATGGCACCGTCTAAGTTGAGGTCGAACTGTTGCTGTCCGAAATGATTGGCGTGATAATTCAGTGTGCCATTGACCAGGTTGGTTTTGTCAGTTCCCAGTTTCCCGAACGAATTGACGGCATAACCTATGTTGCCTGTTGTAATGGCCGTTTCCGAAATTTTGAGCAGGCCCGTATGCGAGAGTGAACCATCGCCACGCCAATGCGTGTTGACATTGTGCGGATTGGTATTGAACACCACGGGCAAGCCGTTTTCGAGTACATTGACATCGCCCCCTGGCAAACCTATTGAAATTTCGCGCGGGCCATTGGCTGAGGCCGCATTCAACATTACGTTGCGGTTTCCCTCTTCTTTGTTGTTGCCCGTGTTTACGCTGTCGGGTTGAACCGGAGTTTGGGCAAAATTCGAGTTGCTGATTGCAACAAGCAGCGTAACAAATGCAGCGCGGCGCAGATTGTGTTTCTTATGAATTCTCATGATTCTTATTTTTTTAAAAGTAAAAGTCGGGCGAATGAGTCAGTGTGTATTGACCTGTGAACAGCCTAACGTACCTCACACAGATTGCTGCACTTCAGACGGATTGCGATGAGCATTTGCAGATTTAGATGCCAACTTCCGGACGTAGCACTTAAAGTGTTTGTTTGCTATCCCGACTTTCGGTTTCTGCTGCAAAACTAAGGCGAAATGGGATAGCTAACAAATACTTTTGTTGCATGAAACAGCACATTTGTTGCATGGCATCATTTTTTTATACATTTGCAACATATGCATTATTTTTAGGTATTAAATGGTGTATTTGTTCTGTGTGTTTGTCAATATATGGGTAAAATGTTTCTTTTTCTCGTATAATTCTTAATTCTGATGTGGCATATTAAGTTTGTGAAACAGTTTTTGCTGGTTATAAACCTGTGAAATTCATGTTCGGCATCAAGTTTGCGCAATATTCACAGTTCGTAACAGAGCTTTCCTTAAAGCACCTCGGCAAGCCCCCTGATAAAGTACTGAACCCGGCACTGAAAATTGCGTGAATCTCTCCCACGGTTTGCGTTTCTGTTTGCCCTGTGGCAGGTTGGCAGTCAGGACTATTTTTTGCCTGTGCGGTTCGAGGGTCGATTCTTAAAACAAATTACAGGGTAAAAGAAAAGCCGCATTTCATTTGGCTCGCCGTCGAGTTTGCTGTAATTTTGCGTACACATTGGTGCAAAGCCCTATAGCAAGGCCGTTTTGCACCCATTTGCGAATCGTAAACTTATAAAGCAAAACAATGATTGATATTTTCATTCTCATCCTCCTTTTGTGGGCCGCATTCAGCGGTTGGCGCTCGGGATTTTTGAAAGAAGTGGTTTCGACCGTAGGTTTTCTGGTCGGTTTGTTTGTGGCAGCAACCTGCTATAAAACCTTCGGCCAGTATTTAGCTGTGAACGGCAGCGAAGCCAACATGCTGACCAGCATTATCGCCTTTTTGCTGCTTTGGGTTATTGTGCCCATTGTGCTCGGACTGGTGGCCAACATCCTGACCAAAGCCCTGAAGGGTATGCAGCTCGGACTGCCCAACTCGATACTCGGCGCGGCGGTGAGTGTGACGAAATACTTGATTCTGATGAGCTGTGTGCTCAACGTTATGGAGACGCTGCACATTATGAACACCGAAAAATCGGAATCGTCGCACCTTTACAAGCCCGTGACCGGTGCCTTGCAGTATTTCTTTCCGAAAGACAGCACGCATCTGGAACGCATGAACGACTGGATGAATCAAAAGAACGACACGGTGTGGATTGACTTTACGAAAAAAGCACCGGCCGACAGTGCGCAACAGGCGCAATAAACCCTGCTGGCGAGGCACGTCGGAACTACCGTACGGGAACGATAAAGGGGGATTGACAACCTTTGGCTTCGCTTCCGGGCACCATGGTGCTTGAACGGGTCGGCTTCGCCACGCATAGCTCTTAACCATTACCTATATGGCAAACAACGAATTTGTAAAAGAAATAGCCGATAAGAAATACGAATACGGCTTTACGACAGACATACACACTGAAATCATCGAACAGGGCCTGAATGAGGACATTATCCGCCTGATTTCTGCCAAAAAGCAGGAACCCGAGTGGCTGCTCGACTTCCGACTCAAGGCCTACCGGCACTGGCTTACGCTCGAACAGCCCGACTGGGGACATGTGGCGCTGCCCGAAATTGACTATCAGGCCATTTCGTACTATGCCGACCCTACGAAAAAACAAAAGGACGAGGGTAAAAAGGAAATTGACCCGGAGCTGATGAAGACTTTCGATAAACTGGGTATTCCCCTTGAAGAACGCATGGTGTTGGCCGGCGTGGCGGTCGATGCGGTGATGGACTCGGTTAGTGTGAAAACCACGTTTAAGGAAAAACTGCAGGAAAAGGGCATTATTTTCAGCTCGTTTTCGGAAGCTGTGCGCGAAAACCCGGAGTTGGTGCGCAAATACTTGGGTACGGTGGTTCCGCATACCGACAATTACTTTGCAGCACTGAACAGTGCCGTGTTCAGCGACGGTTCGTTTGTTTACATTCCGAAAGGCGTGCGCTGCCCGATGGAACTTTCTACTTATTTCCGTATCAACGCCCGCAATACCGGACAGTTTGAACGTACGCTCATCGTTTGCGACGACGGCGGCTATGTGAGCTACCTTGAAGGTTGCACCGCCCCCATGCGCGACGAAAACCAGCTGCATGCTGCCATCGTTGAAATCGTGGTGAAGGAAAATGCGGAGGTGAAATACTCAACCGTGCAAAACTGGTACCCCGGCGACAAGGACGGCAAGGGCGGTGTGTATAACCTGGTGACGAAGCGCGGACAGCTGCGCGGTGCGAATTCGAAATTGTCGTGGACGCAGGTTGAAACGGGTTCAGCCATTACCTGGAAGTATCCCTCGTGTGTGCTGATGGGCGATAACTCGCAGGCTGAGTTCTACTCGGTGGCTGTGACGAACAATCATCAGGAGGCCGACACGGGTACGAAGATGATTCACCTTGGCAAAAACACGCGCAGCACCATTATTTCAAAGGGTATTTCGGCTGGTAAGAGCCAGAACTCTTACCGTGGTTTGGTGAAAGTGGGCCCGAAGGCCGTTGGGGCACGCAATTATTCGTCGTGCGACTCGCTCCTTCTGGGCGATCAGTGCGGTGCACACACTTTCCCCTACATTGATGTGGCTAACCCCGATGCTACGGTGGAACACGAGGCTACGACGTCGAAGATTTCTGAGGATCAGCTGTTCTACTGCAATCAGCGCGGCATTCCCACCGAGGACGCTGTTTCGCTCATTGTGGGCGGTTATGCCAAGGAGGTTATCAACAAACTGCCGATGGAATTTGCCGTCGAAGCGCAAAAGTTGCTCAGCGTTTCGCTCGAAGGCAGCGTGGGATAATGCGCTGCGCATACATTGAACTGCAAATCATTTTTGACATTTGCTTACAGACATAGAAAAAACCGTTTCGTTGCGAAGGTATTTGGCAGCGAAACGGTTGTTTTTTTAGAAGAAGGGGCTGAAAAGCATCGAAGCAGGGACCTATGAACCTGTTTGATGAAAAAACGAATATTAGCGTAATTATTTATTCAGCGTTCTTTGACATGTTGTGACCACAGAAAGTAAGGTAGGTAAGCCTGTCTGAAACCCATGCGTGCAGATGCGTTTTGGTTACGCACCTTTAATGGAGGCTGCCGCAAACGGATTGAAAGGTGATGTGTGGAACCCCCCAAAAAAAAGGTTTCCCTTTACGCAGCACGCCTGTTGCTAAATGGGAAACCGTGGGTAAAAAAAATTGTAAGGATTGTGAGCTAAGGAATGGGAAACGGCCTATACCAAATTTTTGCGGGCCTCGTTGATGAGTTTGGCACAGCGTTCCGGGTCGGCCTTTCGTTCTTCGGCGTAGCGTTCGGTGAGGAAGGCAAAGAACTGGTCGTTGCCGGTGAGTTGCGCCAGGTTCTTACATCCTGCTTCGATGCTGACGCTCGTTCCGCACTTCATGTTGTTGGTGTCGATGAGCGAAAAGTGATAGCGTTCGCCAATTTTATCGTACAGAATGTTGGTAGACGAAAAATCGCGATGCAGAAAACCGCCTTCGTGCAAATGGGCCGCAAAGCGCGCAAATGCTGTGAGCACGTTGTGCTGTTCGTCGGTCGATTCGCCGGTGAGGGTGAGCATGTTGTAGCGATAGTTCGAGAGCAGGCAAACGAAATAGGTGGTTTGCTTCCAAAGTCCGTGCCTGTACATGACATAGGCTATTGATTCGGGACTTTCAAAACCGCGTTCGCGCAGCTGCATGGGGCGCCAGTAAGCCTGCTTTCCTTTTGATGATTTGTAAATCATTTGTTGCAGACGCCGTTGCAACGTCGGAGGCGCATAGCGCTTTACACAAAGCGTCAGTCCGTCCACTTTCAGCGTCTTAATCACATTTCGCCCGCTGTGGATTTCGTGGCCCTCGTTCTCGAAATGTTCTTCGAGTTTCGTCATGTAAGCGCGTAGTCTTTCGTATTTTGGGTTGAGAATGATTTTCATGAACAGATTTTGTACAGATTTCAGGATAAGCATTGTGCGCCGTTGCATGAACGACGCTTCATCATTGGCCCCCGACGCAGGCAGGAGCTTCAGTTTGCTATGCTAAAAATGTAAAGGAAAAACTTGGGCATCGTGTATAAATTCGCTACAAAGGTAGTTAAAATATATAAGAATAAAACGTGTGTGATTGTTTTTTTGTCAAAATAATCTTTGTATTTCGCCCGATTTACCCCATACACTCTCGGTTTTGGACCTAAGGCGCCTGGAATGTGACGAAAATGAGGCGGTTCGTGAAAGTTAAAAGGAAGTGAAATGCAACGAAAAGCTGGCGGATGAACCCCTGAATAAAGGTATTTTTTTGTAACTTTGCCTTTGGCCCATTCAGGCCATCCCCTACATTAACCCTACTATCGCTTTACAACGATGACAGACAAGACCAAAGACGACTCAGAATTACAAAAAAATAGCCAACCTGCTGACGAAACAACCTCTACTGACGCTGAACGCACGGAAGAGGAGCCAACCGATGATGTGCAGAATGGCGATGAGGCTGATGATAGCCAAACTCAGGCGCATGCTGACTATACCCCCCAACAAACCAAAGACAGAGAGGGAAACTTGCAGCTCACCGGCATGTATCAGAATTGGTTTCTTGACTATGCCTCGTATGTAATTCTGGAACGTGCCGTGCCGCACTTGGCGATGGACTCAAACCCGTGCAGCGACGCATCCTGCACTCCATGAAGCGTATGGACGACGGGCGCTACAACAAGGTGGCCAACATCGTGGGACATACCATGCAATTTCACCCGCATGGAGACGCTTCAATCGGCGATGCACTGGTGCAGCTGGGACAGAAAAAACTTGCTCGTCGACTGTCAGGGTAACTGGGGTAACATCCTTACGGGCGATGGGGCTGCCGCGCCGCGTTACATCGAGGCACGATTGTCGAAATTTGCCCTCGATGTGCTGTTTAACCCTAAAACGACGGATTGGAAACTCTCGTACGACGGACGTAACAAAGAACCTATTTCGCTGCCTGTGAAGTTTCCGCTGCTCTTGGCTCAGGGAGCGGAGGGCATTGCCGTGGGACTTTCGGCTAAGATTCTGCCGCATAACTTTGGCGAACTTTGCGATGCGGCCATTCATTACCTGCATGGCGAACCTTTTCACCTTTATCCCGACTTCCTGACGGGTGGTTCGATCGATGTGTCGCGCTACAACGATGGTTTGCGCGGGGGAGCGGTAAAAGTGCGTGCGAAAATCGAAAAACTCGACAACCGTACGCTCGTTATCCGCGAAATTCCGTTTGGCAAAACCACTTCGTCGCTCATCGACTCTATTCTGAAAGCCAATGAAAAGGGTAAGATAAAAATTCGCAAGGTCGACGATAATACGGCGCAAAACGTCGAAATCCTGGTGCACCTTACGCCGGGCACTTCATCGGACAAGGCTATCGATGCGCTTTATGCCTTTACCGACTGCGAAATTTCGATTTCGCCCAACTGCTGCGTCATCGACGAGAAAAAGCCGAAGTTCCTGGCGGTGAGCGATGTGTTGCGCCGCTCGGTGGACCATACGCGCAGTTTGCTCGAAAAGGAACTGCTTATCCGCCGTGCCGAACTGATGGAAAGTTTGCATTTCGCTTCGCTCGAACGCATCTTCATCGAAGAACGCATTTACAAAGACCGAAACTTCGAACAGGCTAAGGATATGGATGCTGCCGTGGCACACATCGACGGCCGGCTTGAACCCTTTAAAAAGGATTTTTACCGCGAGGTGACGCGCGACGACATACTGCGACTCATGGAAATTAAAATGGGACGCATCCTGAAGTTTAACAAGCAAAAGGCTGAGGAACTGATTGCCCGCATGACCGAGGAGGTGGCGCACATTGACCGCGACCTGAAAAACATGGTGGAAGTGACGGCTAACTGGTTTGCGCTGATTCGCGACAAATACGCTGCGGCTTATCCGCGACACACAGAAATACGTTCGTTCGACAATATCGAGGCTGCCAAGGTGATTGAGGCCAACGAAAAGCTTTACATCAACCGCGAGGACGGATTCATGGGCACGAGCTTGAAAAAGGACGAGTTTGTTGAGAACTGTTCGCCCATCGACGATGTCATCATTTTCTATCGCGACGGTACTTACAAGGTGACGCGTGTGCAGGAAAAGGTGTTTATCGGCGAAACGGAACGTGCCAAGAAAGAAAAGCGCAAAAAGGTGGAAATTATCCACATCGCTGTGTTCAAAAAGGGCGATACGCGTACCATTTACAATGCCGTTTATCGCGACGGAGCCAGCAATGCGTGCTTTATCAAGCGTTTCAACGTAACCTCGATTACGCACGACCGCGAATACGACGTGACACTCGGTACGCCCGGCAGCCGCATCCTGTACTTTACGGCGAACCCCAATGGCGAGGCCGAGGTAATCAAGGTGACTTTCCGACCTAATCCTAAACTGAAACGCATTAGTTTCGATAAGGACTTTGGCGAAATTCTGGTGAAGAGCCGACAGAGCCGAGGAAATTTGCTCACGCGCATCGATGTGCACAAAATTACGCTCAAGGCACACGGTGCTTCGACCTTAGGCGGTCGGAAAGTGTGGTTTGACCATGATGTGCAGCGCCTTAACTATGATGAACGCGGTGCTTATTTGGGCGAGTTTCATTCAGACGACTTGGTGCTGGTGATGCTCGACAGTGGCCAGTTCTATACCACGTCGTTCGACATCAACAACCATTACGAACCTACAGGCATTTTGCGTGTTGAAAAATTCAGCGAAACCAAGGTGTGGACAGCTGTGCTTTTCGATGCCGACCAGCAGGGCTTTCCGTATGTGAAGCGTTTCACCGTGGAAAGGGCTTCGCAGACTAAACCGCAAAGTTTCATTGGCGAGAATCCCCAGTCGCGCTTTGTGTTGCTCACCGAGGCCGCTTATCCGCGTTTGCGCGTGACTTACGGTGAGGCCGATGCTTTTCGCGACCCGTTGGAGGTGGACGTGGAGTCGTTTATCGGTGTGAAGAGCTATAAGGCAAAGGGTAAGCGACTGACTACTTGCGCGGTAGAACGCATTGAAGAGTTGCCGCCGCTGCGTGAGGCCACTCCGGAACCCGAAGAGGAAGAGCAGCCCGAGGAACAGCCCGAAGTAAAGACGGCTGATAACACCGAGGAACCCAAACAACTTTCGCTCTTCGACCTTATGTCTGCTGACGAATAAATGGGTGCTTAAAACGAGGTTGTTCTCCTGCTTAAAACGAGGTTGTTCACCTGCTTAAAACGAGGTTGTTCACCTGTTTTACTAATGAACCTTATTCATTCGCTGCTTGCGCTTTTTCCCGGCAAATAACGAACGCTTGTTGCCAACAAACGTGCCGTGACGGGTTGAATGCAAACAGCATTTTAAACATAGATAAAAAATATGACGCACCAAGAATTGATGAGACGTGCCATTCAGTTGGCCGTCGACAATGTGAAGAACGGTGGTGGTCCCTTTGGGGCTGTCATTGCACGCAACGGCGAAATCATTGCTGAAGGGGTGAACCGCGTTACGCCGAACCACGACCCGACAGCTCACGCTGAAGTGCAAGCCATACGTGCTGCTGCTGCCCGACTCGAAAACTTCGATTTGGCGGGTTGCAGCATTTTCCTCGTGCGAACCTTGCCCCATGTGCCTTGGAGCTATTTACTGGGCACATCTGGACCACCTTTATTTTGCTGCAACCAAAACGGATGCCGCACGCGCCGGATTCGACGATGCTTTTATTTACGACGAACTGCCGCTGCCCATTCACGAACGTAAACTGGCTACTGACACGATGATGCAGACCGAAGCGCAGGAACCCTTCGACAATTGGATGCAGAAAACCGATAAGGTGGAGTACTAAATTTACAGCTTTTGTTTTTACTAAAATGATAACGGCTACCGACTTGAAACAATCAGTTGGTAGCCGTTATTTTTGTTTTGTTGCTAAGGTTGAGGTCGGTTGAGCCTATTTTCCGGCCAATTTACGCACTACCTGTCCGTTTGCGTAGCGTATGAGGTACACTCCGCGAGGCAGTTGCGGCAGTTTATCGATGCTGTAGCGCAAACCATTGAGGTCGTAAACAGCCACCGGGCGATTGTCATTTCCCATTTCCACGTTATCCACGGCACTCAACTTCGGAATCATTTCGTCGAGGAACGGCCGGAAATCGTATCCATCCCATCTACCCCTTTTTATATCAAAAAAGGCTTTAGCTGATTTTGTTTATCAGCTAAAGCCTTTGCTTATTACTCAGAGAAAAAGTTTTTTTGTAATTGTAGGGAAGCAACTTCTCGCAGTCCGCTTCGCTCTGACAGGTTAGGAGGTGCGGTACGATTTCCTTGAGCCACTTGAGTGGTGGTATACCCAGTAGTTCGCAAGTGCGAAGTAGTGTCATGATGACAGCATTATCCTCGCCGGATGTATCGCTGTTTATAAATAGCCAGTTCTTGCGTCCGAGAGCTACAGAACGTACGCTTCTCTCTACGGGATTGTTGTCTATGGGGTAAGTTCCGTCTGTTGTGTAGCGGGTCAGGTTTTCCCATAGATTTAAAGTGTACGAGATGGCAGCCCCAAACCACTTTTGGGGTACAATATTTTTGCTTTGTGAGTAAGTATGTACGAAGTTCGGCCAGCAGAGGGACAGAACGTGACTTACGTTCGGTAAGGACCTCATCAGCGGATGCTTCACGCGCTTTGAGTCCTTCCTCAACCAGATAGAGTGCACCGATGAGCCGCAGGATGTATGCGCATTCTTCCTTGAAGTTGTCTTTTATTTCATAGAACTTCCTTCGTGCATGTGCCCAACAGGCAAGATGCGCTACATGGGGAAAATACTTTAGCTGATGGTAGCTTTTGCAATCGTCCGTCAGTACAGCTCCCTTATATCCGTGCAGGAGTAAATCGACAATCTTTTGCGAACGAGATCCTCCGCGGTAGTAAAAAGAAGAGCCCGTGGTTGTTTCGGCTGCCGTCAACCACTCTCCAGATATATCCCTTGCGCGTTTTGCCCGGCTTGTCGTTGATGGGGATGGTTGTTTCATCAATGTGCAATACGGATGATTCCATCACCTTGTTCATTTGGCAGAAGTACAGCGGGTAAAACTGCTCTATGGTATCGTGCATCCAGCGGTTGATGGACGAGGTGGCGAAGTCTATTCCCAACTCTTTGTACATCTTTGCTTGCCGGTACTCGGGGATATGGTGGGTATACTTGCTGACAAGCATTTCCAGAATGACACTGTCACCTACAAAACTTGAAGGAATGAGGCGTGGAAGTGCCGGATGCTGAAGGATTGTCTGATGCGTGCTGCTAACGGTTTCCCGGAGCAGGCACTTGTGGTAGATGATTTCCTGCACATAGAAAGTAGCAGGCTCTCTTTGCAGTATCCGAACGGTATCCGAACCTATAATGGTCATCGTTTCAGGATTGTACCCTTCGGGATAAACTTCCTTGCGGCGATGTTCCAGATTTTTGGGCACTTTGGCCCATCCTCTTTCTTTCGGTTCCTTTTTAGTTTTCTCTTTGGCTGCTTTTCGGCGCTCTTTTGCCTCTTCCTCCAAAGCGTGTACGATTTCAGAAGGAGGCACTACTGACTCTTGGGGCAGTTGGACAAGTTCGTCGGCATCCTCCGGTTCAAAAAGGAAGACCCAAGAGGTTCCAATCCCCTTCCGTGATATTTTTACGACGCTCGGACTTGCTGCCGTATGCCTGTGTCTGCAACCGTTTTATGATTATATCCTTACGGGCCAACTCTTCTTTGAGCCGGTCTATCTCCTTGAGGGCTTCGATACGCTGTTGAAGGACCTCGTAAAATTGGTTTAGGATAAAAGGATGTTTTTATCATTCGTTGTTGATTTTCAGATATAAAGATACGAATTTATTCTGAAAACAACAAATTTTCTTCTTGCAAATTATACCTTTTACGGCGTTTGGACGAAAGGTTTATTCCTTCCATCAGCATGACAATTTCGTCCCAGCGCATTTCTTTGAATGACAGGTTACACCCTCTGAATAAATTCGCAACACGTCCACTTTCCAGTCTTTTGTAATAAATCACGAAACCGCCCTTTGTTTTGTTCCCAGTGCAGGAGTTTGAGCAAGCTTCGGGATTTATTAGCAAAAGGAAGACACTCCCGGATAGAGGATTCATACAGTTATTTCTCACTATGCCGCAAAGCGACTCTACCCCTTTGCGCATGTCAATGCCGTGAGTATAGACATAAAATCGGTTGGTTTTCATTCAAGCTAAACATTCTTCGAACTCTTTGTTGTTTTTGAACTGCAAAGTTCTGAACAATGTCCGGTAAAGCGGATATAGCCCAACCCGTGCCGCGTTCGGTGATTTTCACGCAGATAGAATCCGCCGTAACGCCACCGGGCATTTTGGCAAAGCTGCGGTAAATGCGCCAGTCACAATGGTTTTCCCAGTCCTGTCCGTAGGTGTTTTGAGCATCAGCGATAGCCTTTTTCGCATCCGCCATACGTTCGTTAAAGAATTTGGCGTTACGGTTCACCCAGTCGTGCGAAAACTCACCATTGTCAGTTTCGGCAATGTTATCATCGCAGGCAGTGAACCCCACCAGCGGCAGCAGGGCAAGGAGGAAATACAGAATTTTCTTCATTGATTACAATAGGGGGATAGTGCTCTGATTATTGCAGTTTTTTGAGGAGCGAGGTGATGCTCACCTTATCCTCGATGAGGCTGCGCAGTTCAGCAATGGGAACACGAGTTTGTTCCATCGTATCGCGGTCGCGCAGGGTCACGCAATTGTCGGTCAGCGTGTCGTGGTCGATGGTGATACAGTACGGCGTACCGATGGCATCCATGCGGCGGTAGCGTTTACCGATAGAGTCTTTTTCCTCGTATTTGCAGTTGAAGTGGAACTTCAGGTCGTTCAGAATTTCGTGAGCCTTTTCGGGCAGACCATCCTTCTTAACCAGCGGCATAACGGCCAGTTTCACCGGAGCCAGTGCAGCCGGCAATCTCAGCACTACGCGCGTTTCGCCGTTTTCGAGTTTTTCCTCGGCATAAGCATGACACATTACGCTCAAGAACATACGGTCAACACCGATTGAAGTTTCGATAACATACGGCGTGTAGCTTTCGTTCGTTTCGGGGTCGAAGTATTCGATTTTGCGACCCGAGAACTTAGCGTGCTGCGAAAGGTCGAAGTTCGTACGAGAGTGAATACCCTCAACCTCCTTGAATCCGAAGGGCATTTTGAACTCGATATCGGTGGCAGCGTTGGCATAGTGAGCCAACTTTTCGTGGTCGTGGTAGCGGTAGTTTTCAGCACCGAAACCAAGAGCCTCGTGCCAAGCCAGGCGGAACTTCTTCCACTGTGCAAAGCTGTCGAGTTCCGTGCCGGGTTTTACGAAATACTGCATTTCCATCTGTTCGAATTCGCGCATACGGAAGATGAACTGACGAGCCACGATTTCGTTACGGAAAGCCTTGCCGATCTGTGCAATGCCGAAGGGCAGCTTCATGCGTCCCGTCTTTCTGTACGTTCAGGTAGTTTACGAAAATACCCTGAGCCGTTTCGGGGCGGAGGTAAATAGTTGAAGCACCTTCAGCCGTCGAACCCACTTCGGTTTTGAACATGAGGTTAAACTGGCGCACATCGGTCCAGTTGCGTGTGCCCGAGATGGGGCAAACAATTTCTTCGTCGAGGATGATTTGCTTGAGTTCGGCCAGGTCCATGGCATTCATGGCGTCCGAATAACGCTGGTGCAGTGCATCGCACTTAGCCTGATGTTCGAGCACGCGAGCGTTTGTGCTGCGGAACTGAGCCTCGTCGAAAGCCTCGCCAAAGCGCTTGCGAGCCTTAGCCACTTCCTTGTCGATTTTTTCCTCGTATTTAGCAATCTGGTCCTCGATGAGCACGTCAGCGCGGTAACGTTTTTTCGAGTCGCGGTTGTCGATCAAGGGGTCGTTGAACGCATCAACGTGACCCGAAGCCTTCCACACCGTGGGGTGCATGAAGATGGCGGCGTCGATACCGACGATGTTGGAATGGAGGAGCACCATGGACTTCCACCAGTACTCCTTGATATTATTTTTCAGCTCCACGCCGTTCTGACCGTAGTCATACACAGCGCCTAAGCCGTCGTAAATGTCGCTTGAGGGAAATACAAAACCGTATTCTTTACAGTGAGAAACGATTTTTTTGAATACATCTTCTTGTGCCATGATGTTGCAGTATTGTTGTTATATATTTATATGCGTAATATAATTAAGCCAAAAAGCAGATTTTTCAGGTCTGTTGCGTGCAAAGTTACTAAATATTGCGCGATTGCTGCTTTTTTACTTCCTTAAAAATGCCGCAGCGGCTTAGGGTTATTGCAGATGTGGCTTCTTTTTCAAGCGTTCGGTAAGCACGGTTTTCAGGTTTTGGCTCGTCTGCAAATTCAGTTTTTTGCGTATGTGCGCCCGTTGGCTGTTGATGTTGCTTTCGTTTTTGTTTAGAATCGTACAAATTTCGCTCAGTTTTTTGTCCTGCAGAATGAGCTGGCAAATTTCGAGTTCCGAGGGCGAAAGTTCCGGGAAAATGCCTTCGAGCAGTAGGAAGTCAGCTTCTTGTAGTTTTATTAAATTTTTAACATTCTTGAGCAGTGTTTGTTTGGAATCCTCGGTCATCATTTCCAGCAGCAGCGTAGTTTGTTGTGGGGTAAGATTTGTGCGTGCCATTTCGATGTAAGCCTTGATTTCCGATTTGTTCGTACGCAGCATTCGCAGTATGTCGCGTTCGTCGGCCTTCAGTTTGTTGTTTTCCTGATACAGCTGTTTGACACTCCGCTTCAGATGATGGGCCATAACCCCTGTCAGGCAGAAAGCCACTACATACACACCGTAAAAATTAAGCAGTGCTTCGTCCTTTGTCAGCACCACGCATACACCATATATCGCAAGTGAACACACACAAAGTATGTAGGCCACATTTTTAAAATAAGCCACAATGCAGAAGAGGATGTTGAAGGCCAACAGCACCATGTTTCCCACGATAAGCATCAGGTGATAGGGCGTGTGGGCCATCGACGACATAATCATTTCGATTGAGGTGGTGGTTTGCGACAGGAAAATACAAGCTATAAGTGCCGTATGTAACTTTATCACGTTTTTGTGGTAAAGTGCCAAAATTGCAACCGTTAAAAACAAATATATGCGGTTTTGCATCACAAACCAGTAATCCTGCGGTCCGGATAGACCGGCTTCGCCGAATATCAGCGAAAAAATGATGGCTGAGCCAAAAAAGTAAAACAATATTTTTCGTTGACGCTCAATCAGCATTTGTGCATTCTCGATAGCGTTATAATGTGGAAAAATGGTGAGCAGATTATTTATAAACTTCATATTCAGGCATATCAATGTGTTTTAAGGTGCAAAATTACGGTATATATCTGCACAATACTTCGGTAAATTTTTACCGAAAAATTAAAAGTTAAACCATAGAACCGGCAAAAGTCGGTTCGAAAACACTAAAGAGGTCATTGAAATGTTGTCAAAACGAATGGTTAAGCATGAAGAAATGTGCTGAAAAAAATGTGCTAATCTGCTGATAACAAAGATAAAAAGCATTGCATAATTCGTTGGTTTTTAGTAAATTAGAAGTCTCTGAACTCTTCTGATTATGACTAAAGAAACACTCCTTATGCAATACCAATCCGAGTGCCTGTCGGCTCTCAAATCAGTTGCTAATATACACAAACCTTTTGAAAAAGCGTTCATGGACACCATGAAATTATTCATGGCCATCCCAGATCGTATAAACTTCCTTCAATTGGGCAGATATGGCTGTTTCTCAGAACAGACTTATCGTAACCTTTTTGAGCATGAAACTTTCGATTGGTTTGCGTTCAACGGCTCTATCATCAGCAAGTATCTCACAGGCAAAAGAAAAGCCATCGCCATCGATCCTTCCTATATCCCCAAATCAGGCAAGAAGACACCTTGGATAGGCTACTTCTGGTCTGGTTGTGCAGGAGAGTACAAAGCGTGGATTGGAAATCATGGGCATCAGTGTCATTGACATCGACAACCATGAATAGGTTCTATAAATTTGAACTCCTAAATCAGAAACTCTTAATTTTGCACTGCGTTTGCATACCAAGGGTTGTTGAGCAACGAAAGGCTTGGGTATAGGATTACTATAGATAATTAAATGACGGATGATTTTTTAAGCTGTCAAATACACTCGAAATGAAACATTATTCCGGTGTTTTGGTCATTGCTCCGGCCCGGTATGTGACCCCCCCATAAAGCAGGCTGTTTTCAAAGTCTGTGTTCTGCTTAAATGCAGATATTTCTTTTTCATCTTTTACGTGTTTGTCGCCGATTGCGTCTCAGCGGAGATGGGTCGGCGATTT